>JACCDO010118306.1_pt1 | contig 11215 bp, 7 predicted proteins | sample 7446101 | NCBI WGS metagenome assembly JACCDO01 (sample SAMN15323440, study PRJNA562643) | freshwater metagenome | isolation source: river surface water | place: USA:Blue River Watershed | collected 2017-08-16
ATACATTTGATTTTGTAACTCAGCAAGAAAATTACAATAAAATTAAAGAAACATTAGAACCATTTGGTATAAATTTTAAGAAAGTTTATGCAACAAGATGGTCAACTTCTAATAATTTAGAAAAACCCGATAAATATGTATTTGTGGTTGAATCAAATAGTCCTGTAGTATGGTATAAATATGAATCGGATGCGTATGGATCAGGACAGAATTATTTGTATTTGGGGAAGAAAAAATTAAAATTATCCGAATGGTTATATCAATTTGATTTACAAGAAAGAACTAATGAAATTGAATTTATGAATAATAATATTGGAAATGCAAAATAATAATTAATTTTCCCAGTCAATAATTTTTTTTTATATATATAATATTTTATATATAAAATGTGTAATCAAAGTATAGTTGGGATAGAAGGAAATTATGTAGGACTAAGAGTTAAAACAATTTACAATACTTTAACTCAAGAATCAAGTGAAGAAATATCAAATATGAGATATGAAATAACAAAAATTACTAATAATCAATATTTAGTTAATCAAACAAATTTAGATAGTGGTAGTAAATATCAATTATTATTTTTTAGAACCAATACAGGATATTTAAGTTCGTCTTTAGAAGGTATAGATAATATATTTTTTGATGATTGTGATTGTAGTTTAATTCACTCTTGGTCTGATCCTATTAGTTCTGAAGGTATTTTATATAATGCTAGAACTGTTTTAGAACCAGAAATTCCTTTATTTTAAATAAAAATTTAATTTATAAATAATATTATTTTTAATATTATATAATAATTTTATAAAAATGTCTATAAATTACCTAGTAAATCCAGATATGATAAAATATGAGAATGAACAAAGAATAAATAGTATAAAAAAATTCAAAGAATTAAAGTTAGAAGCAGAATCGGGAAAAAATGCAAGTATAAAAAATTATAATATTATTGTAATAAATAATTCTAAAAATTCTACAGGAATAATTCATTTTATGTATAATAAAAATTTTGTAGGAAAATATGTAAAAATTTATTTATTCAAGCATAAAATTAAAATAGTTAATATATTTGATACATTAAATTCAAATACTAAACAAGATAATTTTGGACCAATTTATATTGATTCGATAGATAGTTTTTATTTGCTTATAAAATACATAATTGATGAATTACAAAAAGATTTTTATGTAGATTATCCAGAACAAATTGAAAATTATGTAAATGAATATTTTTCTTATGATACTAATCCTAAATATGTATATTTTCAATACAATATGGTCGGATTAGATTAAGTTAGATTAAGTTAGATTAGTTTAACTTGATTTAATAAAAATTGAAAATAATTATTAATATATGATTAATATAAATATAAAATTATTAAATAATTAATTATAATCCAATACTTATGTCAGCAGTTGAAGACTATTTAAAAAAAATTATAGAATCAAATAAGGATATTGACATATATAACCCATGTTTAAATGAATTTTTTTCAGATTATAACGAATTATCTAAAAAAAAGTTTAAAGAATATTTTTTAGAATCAAATTTACATATAAAAAAATATTTTATTGTAATAATAAATAATTCTTCAAATTATGGAGGAGTAAATGATTTTATTAAACATCAAATGTTTATGAATTCATTAAATATTAAAATTTATCTTTATAAAAGTACTGGATTAGAATATATAATTGGACCAATTAATATTGATTCATTTGAAAAAATATGTTTTATTACAAATTATATTGTTAATTATATTAAACGAGATTCTTTTACAGAATTTAAAAATATAATGGAAAATGATATTAAAACATATTTTTCAGATGATTCTAATAATAAAATTTTGTTTTATAATTAAAGTTATTATTTAGGAAGAAGAATTTTTTTTAGATTTTTTCTTATTTTTTTTAAGAGATAATTTTGCTTTATCACTTTGAGTACTTCCATTCTCATTTGTAACAATCACATAATATTTACCAACATCATCTTTTGAAAATTTTTTAATACAAAGTTTAGATGAATTTTCATGTTTAAGTAATTTTTTATTTTGATACCATTGGTAAGTATTTGGGTTAGATTTTGAATTGCAATTAGTTTTAGATACTTCTACACATAATTTAACAGATTCATTTTTTTCAACACATTTTGATTTAGGTTGTTTAGTAATAACAGGAGCACTTCCATTTACAGTTAATGTAACATTAGAACTTTGAGTACTACCAACACTATTGGAAACAATAACATAATAAGTTCCTTCCAATGATTCTTGAGCAGAATAAATTAAATATTTTTGTTGAGTAGCGTTTGGGATAGCATTAGAATTCCAATACCATTGATAAGTTAAAGGTAATGAACTATAAGCAATTACATTAAAGAAAGTAGATTCATATTCATCAACAGTTTGTGATTCTGGTTGGTCAATAATTATAGGACTTGAATTAACAACCAAAACAGCATTTGAACTTTGGACACTACCAACACTATTGGACACAGTCACGTAATAAACACCGGCACTTGAACTAGTAACAGGATTAATGATTAAAGAAGCAGAAGTTGCTCCACTAATAGCTACACAATTAAAATACCATTGGTAACTAATAGTTAAGGTACTTGAAGCAACTACTGTAAACGTAGCAGATGAATTGATATTAACAACTTGTGATTGAGGTTGAGTTGTAATTGTTGGAATACTTGACATTTATATAATATTAATAAATATTATTAATATTTAATGGTATACAAAAATGTTTTTATAATTATAATATTAATTTTCACTTTGAAATGTCTTAATTAATGGAAATATTGGTTCAATAGCTTGAACACATTTTAATGCAATTTCTCTATGTTCTTTTTGAGTTCCATTTCCACTTCTTAATTGAATATAATGAATCCATGATCTTAAAGTTCCATTCATATAAATTTTAGACATCGTATTTCCTTCTGGTAACACAACTCTTGCTTGTTCTTTGGCAATACCTTTTTCTAAAGCCCATGTATATGCTTGAGAAGTCTTTTCATGAATTTCTTTTTGTAAATTAGCCCATTGAATTGATAATTCAATATCATCTGTTTCTAAACTATTTTGTCTGTTTTTAGTGTCTTGAAGTCTCGCTTCTCTTATTTCAAATCCCAAATCAGCAACCGCATATCTTTGAGAAAATTCTTGAAATGAAAATGACCTATGTCTTAAAATTTGACGTGCGATATCTCTAGTAGTATTTATTTCCAAACAAATTGATACCATTTCAAAAGGAGACCAATGATGGTTTTTCATTAAATAATTAATTAACCGGGTATTATTTTCGTTATTCAATTGGTTAGCAGGATTTGAAACTCGCGCACAGTAAGCAACCATTTCCTCTAAATTTTTATTGCTATCTTGAGCATCTTTTGTATAAGAAATTAAAGTAACTTTTTGATTAGTACTAATATTATTATCAAATTCCATGGTTTTATAATGGTTTTATAATATTTTATATTGATTATTTGTTTAAATAATATATATTATACAAATTTCAACTTTTGTTCAAAAAAATGAATTAAAAATTATATAATATTTTATATATAATAAAACACAAAAATGCTTAACGTAATCAAAAATGATACAATTTTCCCTGATTATATTAAATTAAACTTTTCAATCGGTTTAGTTAATCAGATATCACAAATAGTTGAACAATTTAAATCTCAAGCATCTGAGGCATCAATTTATTCTTTTGTTGAAGGCAAAAATATTAATTCAAATAGACGTAAATCACTTAAAACATCATTTCGTTCTGATGAATTAAAATCTTTACTCAAACAAAATATTCTCCCACTAATTTATTCAATATTAAAATCAGAATATACTGATTGTTATTATAATATAGATATTGGTGAACAAACTTTTGATTATATTAAATATGAAAATGGTGGATATTTTGAACCACATAGAGATTGGGTCAGAGTCAGTTCTGAACAACAAATCCAATATACTTTATTGTTAGGTTTAACTGAAAAAGAAAATTATTGTTCTTCTGGAAATACGATTATATGGGTTCCTGTAAATTATTTAAATCAATATGATTATAAAATTTTAGTTGAATCAGAATCTACAAATGAACAATTTAAAATGGTATGTTATAAATATGGATTACCAGTAGATATAAATCAAGTTAAAATATTATTTGAAACAAATAAATCAAATCAAAAATGTATTCCATGTAAAATTTCAGTTTTAACCCAAGGTTTTGGATTATTATTTCAATCAAATTTTTTACACAGTGGAGAAGAATATTATCATTGGTATAAACCAAAAGAACTGCTTGGACTTACTATTAATATTACTGGGATTCAAAATTTTAAATTATTAGAATCAAAATTAGATGTGGAAGGAACAGAAGGATTTTTAATAAAATATAATATTCCATTAACATATACACATATTGATTTGTGGTTATCTAATCCTGATGACAAATTTATATTATTTGAAAAATTTGAAAGTTGGATGTGTTGGAATAATTCAAAATTTATCCATGATTACTTTTTATTTCCATTTCAAATTATTGTTGCATCAGGTACATACAATAATAAAAAGTTTTCTGATAAGTATATTAGATATGGAAATTTAGAATCTGATATAACTAATATATTTAAACAAGAATCAAATTTAAATTTAAAATCAAATGATTTATTAGAAAAAATTAGTCAAAATTTATTAGAAATATACAATCAAACTAAAACAAAATTAAATACTCGAGGAAGAGAAACATTTATTGAAGGAGTTGTTGAAGAAGAACAGGATAATTTAGATAAAGTATCAGAAATTAAAAAAATGTATTTTAATTTAGAATTTGTAAATAGTGAATCAAAAAATAAAATTAGATATAATTTAGAAAATTACTTAAATAATTTTTCATATTCAAATAATTCAGTAATAACTAGGTTTGAAAAGGTTCTAAATACGTGGGAGGAATCAGGTTGTAATGATGATGGCGATGAATATGATGAAACAACTTATTTAAATTGTCAAATAGATATTAAATTTGGATTTTATAAATTAGATTAAAAAGTACTATATACAATAATGTAAATTTTAATCTAATATATAAAAAATTGATTTATTTATGTAATATTGGTTAATAATAACTAATAATACTAATAAAAACATATTATATTAAGAAAAATGAGTCGAAATATAAATCCTGCACTAGATAATTCCAATATTGATATTGAGGATACTATTTATAAGATTAATCTAAATAGAGCAAGTAAGAGAATGTCAAAATTATTTCATTCTGAACCGTTTTATAAGCGAGTTCCAGTTGAAAGAATAGAAGACCCAAGACGTCTTGTAAATGACCAATTAAAAGAACAAATTACTTTAAAACATTATGATTTGAGTGTAAAAGATGAAGATGATGATTATGAATATTATGAAGAATATGATTATAAAAATAGTAATGATAAAGACAAAGACAAAGATAATTATTATGATTATTATACTAACAATATTCTTGATAATTCATCAGTACTAACACAAAAATTATGTGATATTCCTATATATAAAAAAACTTCAGATGGATTAGAACCATATGATATTAATAAATTTTATAAAAATACAGAATCAGAACAAATTTATAGACCTCCAAGTTTAAAAAGTAAAACAGAATTAAATAATAAAAGAACAAATTTTATTAATTCAATTAAAAAGTATGCTAATTCAAATTCAAATTCTAATTCCAATTCCAATTTCAATTCTAATGCTAATTCCAATTATAATAATCAACCAAATAATCCAAATAATCCAAATGATAATACATTAATAGTTGATAAAATAGAATTAAATGAGCCAATTGTAATTGAAATAAATCACAAAGGAAGCAAATATGTGTTTGAATTAAATAATATTGATAATTTAGAATTAGAATCATTAAGATATTCAAATTCTAAAAGTAATAAAAAGATTTATGAGGGAAAAATTCAATTGTCTGGGTTGGTTTCTGTGAGTAAAAACTAAATTTTTAATAATATTTTTATATTTAATTTAATTTAAATAAAAATAAAGATTAAGATAAAGATTAAGATTCAGATTCAGATTCAGAATCAGATTCAGATTCTAATCCTGCAAATTTACCTGTTTTTTTATCTGTTGTTTTTTTTTTATCTGTTTGATTAACTAATTTAGTAAGTTCATTCCTATTCTTATCTAATTTTTCACTTATTGCAGTATTTTTAGCTTTTCGTTCTTCTCGTATTTGCGCTTGTGTTTTTAATGCTCCTGGTACTTTTCCTGATACTTTTCCTGATGCAGGTGCTGGTTGTGCTATTTTAGATGCAGACGCAGATGCAGATCCAGATGCTACTGTTGTTTTTTTGTGTAATGAATCAATAGCTTTAGCATTAGAATTTTGCTTATCTTTGGTTTGTTGTATTTGTTTATTAATATTAATTTGTTCTTGTACTACTAATTTTCCCTTTTTATCTTCTAATTTTCCCTTTTCAGCTTCTAATTCAGCAATTTCAAGTTCATATTTCTTTTGTTTAGCTTCTAATTCAGCAATTTCAGCTTTTACTTGAGCTTCTAATTCAGCCTTTTTATTTTTTTCTTGTTCTTCAGCTTTTTGTCTTGCTTCATAAACAGATTTTTTTATATAAGCTTGTAAATTATTTCCCTTATTATCTTTAATTACTTTTCCTTCGGAATCTTTCATAAATCCAAATAATTTATAATCATTTGCCAAATCTTTTAAATAAAAATGTATTAACCAGTCATATTCAGTTTTATCAATAATATCTTTATCTTTTATTTTAGTTATATAATAATTATGTTGTTTTGAAATATATTGATTATTATTACTTGGGTCCAACATAAAATGTTCAGTTTGTTGTTTATTAGTTAATTTATTATATTCATCTATGTTTATTACATGCTTTATCACCATATCATCCTTTAAAATTCCATTACGCATTTCTTCATATTCTTGTTCTATTTTTTCGCGACATTCTTGGTCAATTCTATTTTTCTCAGCAATATCGATAGGTGTTTGTTTAGAGCATTTGAGAAGTTTTTGTTTTAATTGTTTATAAATATTTTTATTGTTAGTAACAAAAAATGTGTACATATTATTACTTGAACCTTTTAAGTAGTTGATTCTATCTTCGCGAGATAATAAAAAGAATTGTCTAATTACTTGAATAAATTTTATGAATAATGGAAATATAATTTTATTTTCAACAAAACCAATAATATTTTCAATACTTCTTCCATTATTTTCAAGTTCACAAAGATATGAAATAAAATTAGCATAATCAGAAAAATTTAGATATGAATTTGCGTAATAACATCTAAAAATTATTTTAACAAAACTTTTACGCACATTAATTGCATCTGAATTTATATTATATTTGTTTGAATAGTAAACCAAACCACTTGTATCAAATATTATGTATTTTCTATCAATAATATTAACATTTTTATCGAGATAATCAACGAGTTTAATACCTTCTATATTTGGGATACAAAACAATTTATAATTAAAATAAATAACTTGAGCAGGGAAAAAGTCTTTATAATTATATAAACTAAAGTTATTTGAGAGAAATAAAATATTTGGTATTTCAACTTTATATAGATTAGGATTAAATTTGAAATAATCAACAAGATTAAATGTAACGTTAATTTTTTGTAAAAATCCAGGATATTCAAGCTGTACTTCTTGTTCTTGTTCTCTTGTTTGCTCTTGTTCTCTTGATTCTTCTTCTTCTTCTTCAACTTCTTTATGAGTACTAACATCTATTGTTTCATCTTTTTGAGTAGAATCACCCTGTAATTTATTTAATTCATCTAAATCAATAGTATTATATTTATCAATAAGTTTATTAATATCATCTTCATTATTTGCTTTATTTGGTTGGATAAGTTCAATATCGTTTTGAATAGCATCTTTTTCAAATGAATCTAATTCCAAGATATAATCATTAATTTTTTTGTTATCAAATCCTCTTATAGAATCTTCTGTGAAGAATCTAAAATTATTAGTATCTGCAAATGCAACATCGTCTGCTTTTTCTTTTCTAGATAAACTTTTAATATTTTGAGTAATAGCAAGTATATCTTGTTGTTTTGTATATTTGTCTTCTAAAATATCAAACCATTTAATCAAATCTTCAATATTAACATCATTAATATTTTTATCAGGTTTTTTAATAGTACCAATAATTAATTTGTTAAGATCGTTATTAGTGATAAATTTAATTGAATGAGAACCATTACGTTTATCTAAACATCTTAATCTAAATATACTTTGAACAACATCACGATATCTAGAATTTTTATTTAAAAAAGCAGCCCCAACAGATCCGTAAGCAATTTTAGCATCAATTCCAGTAGTATGTTTATGATCAAAATAATAATACATATCAGGTGTGATATTTTTATTCCAAGGTTGTTCATTTCCAATATTATCCACGGTAATAGGTTCATCTTTATCATTCCAATAAATAAATTGTTTAAACTCATTTTCGGGCTTAACTTGTTTAATAATTTCAAACACATCTCTTGGATATATACCAACAAACATACCTCCAACATCAATTAATACATTAATTGATTTATCATTTCGAAGAACTGTTTCAATTAATTTTTTACCTGTTTCATTAAATTTAACAACATCGCAATTGGCGAGTACTGCTTGAATATTTTTAATAGTAGAATCATCTGGTTTTCTCACCATTTGATTTTTATGAGAAGAGTCAACAATAGTTGGAATATTAATAGTACCAGTAAATCCAACTCTATTTGCAATATTAAAACTCATAAATAAATCCAATCCTGAAATATTTTCTCTTTTCACATCAATTCTAATTTTATTACATTCAGATTCACACAATAATCTAATAAAATATTCACTTTTTCTTAATTTTTCTTTTTGTATTTGATTTAATTTACTTATTTGTAATTCTTCGATGTCAATAACAAAATTTGTATCAGAAAATATTTGACTATATTCTTTATAATATGGATCATCCATAGTACCACGCTTTGTATTATCTTTATCTTTAGTAGCTCTGTTTATGGTTTTAATTAACTTAATAATTCTTTTAATTTCATTATCCTCAAATGGTTGGATTTGTAAAATATAATCAATGATAGTATAACAAATAGTTAATAAAGGATTAGAAAATTTTGAACCGATAGAAGGATTATCCTTATAGGAAAAAGGAATTGCTAATAAAGCAGTAACTTTTTTATCATCATTAATAAATGTTAATTCAGACAATCCAAAATTACGTCTATTAACACTTGTAATAATAGTTGGGAAAACAACTTTAATAAAATTAATTATTGTGTATAAAATATTTTTAGTTTTCAAATCAGTTTGTTCAATAATACTAATAAATTCCCCATAATCAAAATTATCTTTACCAAAATTAGCATTAGACATATTATCTTTAAAAGCCTTAATATAAATTGCAATAATAGTTTGATTTTTTTCTTTAAATTTTTTAATTAAATAATTAATAGCCCATATAGTTAATTTTTCAATAAATATTGTTTTAGAACTATCAACATTAAAATGAGGTTCTTTTGAATAGTCTGCTTCATGTTCATCTAAAATTTTCTTTAAACTAGTATAAGAACCAGTATCAGTATCAGTATCAGTGTCAGGATAAGTATCAGAAGTAGGTTCTACATAAAGAGTACGAATTAAATCATATAAAATTTTAAAATAAGATTTTAGATACTCCATTTCTGTTTGTTTATCAGTTACAGATGGATAATTTAATGCAGAAGTAAGTGGATTTAAAATAGTATCAGCTTCATCAAATAAATATACATGATTTTTAAGTTTATTATTTTGTTTTACAATTTCATAATTATTGATAAATCCGCATTTTAAGCTAGTATCTGATAAAACAAAAACATCTAAATAAGAAGGAATATCAAATTTACCTAATTTATCCGAAGTATTTAAACTATTAGTGTATGTTAAAGTATCTTTGTTATTTATATTTCTAGATTCTTGACAAACTCTAATATTAATAGGAAAATACATAGCAAAAAATTCATTTAATGTTCTAGCAGACTGAGCCACTAATTTTTCTGGTAAAACAATATAACAATTTTGTCTAGGTGTATCATCAGGAAGTGTAGTAAGATATTGTAAATATTTGATAATAACTAAGGGAGTAATAAAAGCGGTTTTACCTCCACCCATAATTAAATTATAAATTCTAGGTTGTTTATCATCTGGTGTGGAAATAAAATCCCTATTATTTATTAAATAAAATTTACCAATTTTATATTTGTAACCGCCATTTTGATAAGGCATAATTTCTTTTTGTGTCAAATCTTCAAAAATGTTTTTAGATAATTCTAATTGTTTAGATCTTGCATAATTACCAAATATATATTGGAAATAAAATTCTAATGGATTAAAAATTTCTTCAGTTTTAACTTCTGTATTCACACTCCCACTCCCAACCCCGACTATATTACCAATAGCATCTGCTACCTTTTCAATAATACCTTTATTTACTTTAGGACAAGATGTATCATCATCTATTTTTTCTTTAGGAACTGGTATTTCCTTGTAAAATAAACTAAAAGCAATATTTCTAATTGAAAAATTTATTAATCTATCATTATATACAAAATAAAATTTATCATCATTAACTAAAGATTCTAACATAAATTCACCGAAAGTTGAATAATTTGAGAAATAATAAATTGAATAATATTTATCAACTAATCCATAAGCTTCAATATCATCTGCAGGAATAATATTATATTTAAGATAATAATTAATTGGTGGTTTGTTAGTTTTATTAAAATTAAAATATTTTTTAAGATATTTCATAAAAATACTTTCTCTTGATGTATTCATTGGATTTTTTATTAAATCATATTTTAAATATATTTTTGAATTATATTTTGAAATTAAGGGTATTAATTCTCTACATAAGAAAAAATCATATTCATATGTTAAAATTAATTCTTCAAGTGTTTCTTTATCAGAAATATTAGGTAAACCAGTCCTTTTATTAATTCCAATAGTAAAATAATGAGCTGAATTATTTAATATTTCATCAAAATAATCAAATATTTTTTGTTTATTTTTAAGATTAATATCAACTTCTATATTTTTATTTTTATTATTTTCAAATACTTTTTTGTTATATTCAAATATATTTTGGTTATAATTTAATATTTTTTCTTTATAATCACTTATC
>JACCDO011964855.1_pt1 | contig 11215 bp, 8 predicted proteins | sample 7446101 | NCBI WGS metagenome assembly JACCDO01 (sample SAMN15323440, study PRJNA562643) | freshwater metagenome | isolation source: river surface water | place: USA:Blue River Watershed | collected 2017-08-16
ACGGTAGATTCAGATTCAGATATTCAGATGTTTGATTGTCCTGTACCTGGTTGTGGATTCTCATCCCACACATTTGCAAATCGTAGGATTCACTTTCTACGCAAGCATTGTTCCAAAGAGGTCAAAAAGATTCGCGATGGAAATACTTGCAAACACTGTCAGAAGCAATTCAATAGTGCTTCAGCCTTTTACTATCACGTGGGTAGTTGTCTTACTGGTGATAATATTCCTCATTACAAGACAGTTGTATAAACACTAACTTCCCCAAAACCCTATGAAGATTTTTGCTCATCTGTACGCACATTATTCATCTGTTGAACTAAGCTATACAAGTGATAACCACCCGCAGCAAATGCAAACATCAGCAGGACCTCATACGCCCAACGCGGTGCATCTCTTCCCTTTGCTCCTATATAGATCAAGAGAGGACCAAGATAGACAAAGTGGATAATGTTGACATACAAGTAAGGGGAGGCAGCCATATACCGAACCCACGCCTTGTAGCCGTGATACAATGTGATAATTACACCAAGACTCAGTAAGACTGTATACACAATGGGTGGCGTAGCAGATCGCTGAAGACCTACATACAAAAAGAATGGAACAATGGCCAACAAATGAAAGAGAGCCAACAGAATGTGTCCGTCCATTTATAGAGTTCTAAGTAGAGCCTGGGTATTTTCAAGTGCTCCTTCCATCCACGCTTGACGAAGACAAAAACTTTCACCACAGATATGGATTTGTGGAAACTCTTTTCCAAAGGGCTGTAAGGATTCTTTGGAGACTGTGTGAGGATCATACAGGCCGGGCAACCAATACGTACATCCTGACTCCCACGGATGCGATTTAAGATATGTTGGGTAGGGAATGTGCTTCGCAGGGAAAAGTTTGCGGCACTCTTGTGTAAGTAAAAAGCCCAGAGTTTCTTCAGAGGGTTCAGCACCCTTTGCAATGCTCATCCAGGGCTCAGTATCTTTACCATCTGTATAGGATATCATTGTAATGCCCTTTTTGGGATCTATGGGTATAAAATAGCGAAGGGTTGTTCCCGTGACAAATCTCCCTATATCCGCAAACCATGATTGTCCTGTTTTTTTGTCCACTGGAAAGACTGCATAGATGCGATGAAGGGGTTCCATTTTGACAAGCTTCAACAAGGGCAAATCCTTTGTCTGAGGTATCTTTCGCAATACATCTGCGTGAAGAGCAAGTATAACATGTTTGGCTTGAATGTGTTTGACTTCACGATCAAACTTAAGTTTCAATGGTCCTGTCGCAAACCATAGATCTACCAGGCTACCTGAAGCTGGAGCAAATGACAACAATTCATAGTGATTATGGAGACTCACTCCGTGTTTTTTACAGTCTGCAGCCATCCGTTCAATCAATGTATCATATCCCTCCGCACACACAAAATAGCCTGAATGAGTTCCCATTTCCCCTGCGAAACTCTCAAGGGCCATATCCGCGCGCAGTGTATAGATCTCTCCATAATATGGAAACGGTGCAACTAACTCTTTGGCTTTCACCTCTCCAAAAATCTGGACAAGTAATTCAAACAATGTATGCTGCGCAAGTTTCTCTTTAGGGAGTCGTTTGATCTCATCCAGCCAAGAGGCTAAACTCTCTTCCCAATAATTTGGAACCAACGGTGAACCATAGGTTTCTACCCAAGACGTTCCTGAAGGGATAGGAACCTCATGAAGATCATACGACTTCAAAAGTTCACGAAAGACTTTATGTGACGAATGAAAACGGCCTGCTCCTATTTCCCAACGATAACCATCCTTGCGATACGTCAAGACGCGGCCTCCAAAAATTCTGTATTTTTCAAACAGGGAAATTTTGGCTTGTGGATAGCGTTTTGCAAGATCCAGGGCCGCATACAATCCTGCGATCCCTCCTCCTATTATGGCGTAGTCCTCCATACTATTTTACCTCCTTAAAAACTTCACGAACCCAATTTACGATATACTCCGTCGTGGAATTCTGATATTGACCCAACACTTTGCCCCCTGAAACTGCAATGAAAGAGGGTATACTGCGAACTCCACAATACCCAGCTGTATAGTTGTTTTCATCTACGTCACATTTGTAAAAGGCCACATCAGGAAACGACTGCACGATTTCTTGACCATCCACACGGCGACAGGGTCCACACCAGCTTGCGGAAAACCAGACAACAATCTTCTTGGGAACAACAGGAAGTCGCTCATCTGTTGACTTTAGCAGCATTGCTTCAAAGAGCTCTTGATCCGGAAGTGGGTTCATCTGAAACTTCTGGAGGGAGGTCATTCTTGTCTTTAGTTTGTAAAGAAACTTCGTGTTTAGCCCCCCTCAAACGGGTCAATGTGAGCACCACTGCCCCTACAAGAATCAATGCACTCACACCCAAAAAGATGGGTGTAGAGGACGTAGAAAGCATTGCTCCACCTTTTTGGAGGACCTCAGCAACAGCGGGCGCTGTATCCGTTTTTTCAATCGCTATTGCGCTTTGTTTCGCGGCTTCTGCTACATTTGTTAGTGTGGTTCCTGTTGAGACAATTGTCTGTAAGACAGGCTTCTCTAAGGGTTTTATAAATCCCAGAGTTCCAAAGATCCAATCAAAGAAGGAACTTATACCTTGTTCTTTTTCGTCCAGTTTCACTGTCTCAGGAATCATTAGATTAGGGGCTGGACCGTGGCTACTCATAAACAATGTAGCTGGGAACATACGATCTGTGCCTTTTTCAAGTACATCTTTGGTGTTAAATACAAGATTTAATGTGCTATAGGCGGCCCAAATCCATCCTAATAAGAAAGTAAAGATGACATAACTCAAAAAGAACTTCGCAGCACCTCCGTAATAATCGCCTGCGATGAAATGACTCACTCCAAACGGAATTGCAATTAAGAGCGAATAGGCCAAAAACAAAAAGGGCGAAGGACTTGTAGGCGGTGCTTGTCCTACAGGAGCATCTTGATGTAAGATTCCAGCTCCAAGACCTACTGGACCAATTCCAGGAATGGAATAACCATATTTGCGGATAAAATCTGTATCTGAGAACACCTGAACAATATCATAAAAATACCAGAATCCCAGGGAGATACAATTGACTAAAAATTTTAAAAGGGCAGTTTTTGGAGATCGCAAGATCAAGTGATCAAGACCTATAAATCCTCCAAACACAGCCAATACTTTTAAGATTGTTGGACTCAATTGAGAGCCTCCCCAGGTTGCACCTGTTGTATGATCAAATGGTCCGAGGAACGATGCCATCACTATTCTATCTTCGTTCTTTACACAGGCAGACAATCCGCTGGAGGGAACCGATTCAAGATATACAAGCGGCGAACAAAGTCTCGGGGAAAACAAGAAGGTTCAAAGAAGTATCGTAGACGAGATTTGCTCCTTTCGGGGTCCTGTTGAAATTCAGGCAAGAGAATACTCACAGGACCTGATGTCATACGAAATCCAAAAGAATGGTAATTCGTGAGCATGACAGTATTGTCTGGCTGTAGATACAGATCAAAATCAGTGGCGGCAAATCCTTTTTCCCAAAGAGCCCACCATAGAATGATGAGTTCATTGCAGACCTCCTCGTAAAACATTGGATCAAGTTCTACACCGTGCATACGATCCCCAAGGTAGACGGGTGAATTTGTATGAATCTCTTCACATTCATACTCTGCGGGATGCGTATTGGTATTGATGTTTGGTGTTTTAAGAACCCGAAGATCAAGCTCTTGAATAAGACGATAAGTAAGATCGTGGATACGCTTTTGCGTCAGACTATCGTGCACAGCGGGGATCGGCTCGGTATGATTCATTGTACTGCTTTCATGGCAGTTGAATGAAGCATGTTTCAAATTTTTTGGTTTACACTGTGAACAAGACGCCTCCAAAACCATCCACAACACGCAAGACATTATGGTTGTGTGCATAGACACGAATCGTGCAGTTAGGTCTCCTGGGAACTGTCAATTGATTTGTCTCAATCTGAAGAACAATGCTGTCTATACGGGAGGCATTGAAGCTTCCACACGGCTGTAATTCCTCCGGGCGAATGGCAAACGAGTAAACATAGATGTAATCATCGTTTGGAATCGTTGTATGGCGCTGCCAAGGCTGGACCAAACGGAAGTAGGGCGCATCCCGAACCTGGAAACGATCAAATCCATCTAGTTGGAGCACAGCATTGGACAAGAGATCTGTGCGCACACCTGTTTCACTAATGCTCAAACTGCTGAAATTGAACCACTCGTGATTGTTGCGGGCGGTTTGAGTTTGCAGAACCCACAGAAGCTCACGCACTGGATGATTAAACTCTATAGGCACTGCTGTTTGAGAGGTAGCAGCCGGCATTGAAATATACGATGTAAACTGAACTTGCTCAATCAAATACTCGTGGGCTACACTTACAAATCTGCGGCGCTCTTCAACATCCAGATACACATAGTCACCCCACATTGTACAGTCAGTTATGCTTGCTTGGTTTACTGCGAGATCCGTGCACCCCTCCGCAAATTGAGGGGACCAGAACATCTCTTGAAGGGGTCTGAAGGTGATATTAATCCGGACAGGATGATATTGAAGTGCGAGCAACGGCAAGTAAAGCCCGGGGTTCCGATTGAAGAAAAACTGTAAGGGCACATACAGTTTGAGGGGGCCATAGAGAGTCGGTTGCGAATATCCATCCACTTTTCCAATCATATCCCAAAATCCAAATTTCTGAGACTCCGTCGTAGTCAGATTGGACCAAATCTCCATAAATTCACCTGTCTGTCTATCAATCTCCTGCTCACCAATAATCAATGAAATCTCCTGGATAAGAGCATGACCCACAGAGTTTACATACGAAACAGGTGAGTTGTCAGAGGCAAGATACAGGGCTGGAAGCTCTATTTCAAGAATACAAGCACCAAGTAAGTCGCCACTCCGAGGGACTAACCAGGATACTTTTTTACCAAAATCAGGCTTATTGTCGGAATACATTTCAATGGCTTCAATTGCAAAATTTGTATACCGACGATACACAAACTTAAACCAGGTCATTTGAGGATTTCCCGTCAAAAAGACATCCTGTTTTCCCAATGCGACAAGTTGTAGGAGACCACCATTGCCAGGCATTTTGTCTCGGCTTCTGATTGATACTGTGATTCTTAGTAAAGTATAGTAACGCGATGGACCCTCGCTTCGCATTTAGAAAAGGATATGATACAGATTTGCTTATCCTCCGGTCATTATTTGCCCTGAATCCTACTACAAATCTTCCCATCTCGTCATCGTATTTGTTAACAACAGACGGAGTGGGCGGTTTGGAATGGGAAAGTGCAATTCAACTGTTGAGCACTGCAATCGGTGTTCCGAATCTTGCGAGCACATTAAATACACTCTCTACGAACATTTCCACAAACACGGGTATTTTAACAGGATATTCCACGAATTTCTTGACACGAGGGATTTCAACCCTATCCTTAAGCTCTGGACAGATTACCGCATCTACAATTTCACTCTTTGATCTTGTGAATAATTCCCAGCAGATCTTGACAGCAAGTAATGGATCCTTGTATATTAATGGCAATGCAATTGTTCCTGGTAGCGGTGTAACACAGGCTCAACTGGTTAGCACAACAGTGGGATTAGGCACTGCGGGATATGTCAGCACAACAGGATTCAATAATGCACTCGCAAGCACGTTTGCGGGTTTGGGCACGGCCAGTTATGTCAGCACTCCTTCTCTTGTAAGCACTGTCATAGGATTAGGTTCTGCTGGATATGTTAGCACAGCAACCCTCAATGCTTTATCTAATTATGTATTTGATCCCATTCGGTATATTTCTACAGGGAACTTGTTCAGCACCACAGAAAGCCTTTTATCCTATGTCACTGCATTTAATCCCGTAGGTAATGCTATCTCCAGTTTTGTTGTGTATGGAACTGCAAATTTTTATAGCACAATTAGCATTGGTATCTTTAACTTGTATATTCAAGATGTCTCTACATTGAGCACAGCAGTTGGTGGCGAATTTGAATCTGTCAGTACATCTTTAGGGTATAATTATTATGGTTGGGCTACAAGTACCCAACTCATTAGCAGCATTATTGGAATTGGTGGAACAGGTATAGTTAGTACAGGTCAACTTGTAAGCTCTATTGAAGGTCTAGGCACCTATGGCTACATTAGTAGCCCTCAATTGGGTAGCACGACTGCTGGACTTATAAGCAATCTTTTGCCACCCTATTTTACATCAACTGTCATTGGCCTGGGCACAGCTGGATATGTAAGTAGTTCCCAACTTACTTCAACCGTTATAGGATTGGGCACAGTTGGATATATCAGTAGCTCTCAACTCGTTTCAACGGTTCAAGGTCTTGGTACTGCTGGCTATGTGAGCACTGCTTCTCTTGTTAGTACAGTAGTTGGATTGGGAATAACTCCACTTGTAAGCACTGTTGGGGGCCTCGGCACAATCGGTTACATTAGCTCTTCCCAACTTCAAAGCACTGTCATTGGATTGGGAGGAACGGGTGTCATTAGCACGGGACAACTTGTAAGCACAATAGAAGGTCTAGGAACCTATGGATATGTCAGCACAGCTAGCTTGTTGAGCGCAAATCAGTATTTCTTTAGCACAGGCAATTATATTTCTACTGGCAACTTAGTCAGCACAACTCGTGGTCTCTTAGGCTCGTTTAGCATTGTAAATTCAGGTGATATCTATATTAATAATGGAACTGTAAATGTAACAAATGCAAATAATATTATCTATTTGAGTTCTTTTATGTATTCAACACTTACCTATAAGGGAAACAATGGCTCTTTTACTGCTTCCAATAACGATGCTATCATGTATTTTTCAACTGCTAATCTACAATTAGAACAATTTTCCAGTTATATTACTTCAAAATCCATGATTTCTATAGAAGTCATTCCCACAATTCTCTTTGATAAACTCGCCTACACGCTCAGTGACTGGAATGCTGCGGCTGCGAAAGTCCCGCAACAAATCTATATGTCAAGTTTTGTTCAGTTTGGAGCCACGAATTACTTTAGTAGTCAAATGTCTGAAACAATGATGTTCCCTTTAGCCTACGATAGTAATACCTCAAATCTATTTAATCAACCCATTAAAATTAATTTAACAGGAAATTTAGTGACACCTGTCTACAATCAGCGGCCCTTCACATTATGTCATTATCTTCCCAATGGACGGAGTTTAGGAAATACCAATGGCTTCAGCAATTCCAATGTCACATGCTTCTTTGGATCCACAAACTCGTTATTTTTGTCCATTCAGAATTTACCGTAAACAATTAGGTATGTCATCTAAGAGACGCTCGTATGATACAGATGAAATAACTTTGCGAAAAGTTTTTGCAAAGTCAGTCGTTGATAACACAAATATTGGAGCGATGAAAGTCTTAACAGCAGATGGAGCTGGTGGAACGTATTGGACCATTCCGAGTACAAACGGTGCCTGGAATCCAGCATTTAATCGTATTGTCACAAATGCTGGAACCTTTACGGCAGATCTGAGTTTTAATACTTTCACGTTGAGTGAAGGCACAGGCATTGGATTCACAGAGGGAGACGGCAATAATCAATTGTATATTTATGGAAAAAGTTTTTCACAGGTGGATGTGAGCGGTAACAATTCCATCTATGCCTTTGAAAACAATGCCCTTGATCCTGTTTTGCGATTTGTTGGTACTGGAGGCCTCAATATTCGTAGTGATCCTGTAACAAATACATTGTCCTTTGATGTGCAGGGCAATCAGATTAGCACGAGTCAATTTACATTTCAACGCGCGAAAGTTCTGAACACATCTACCATCACAGGTGGTGTAAGTAGTTTAACTAATTTTGTTGTGCTCAACGCAAATGATTATTCGTCTATCTTAACGTTTGTTGGTATTGGCGATATTGAATTGTCCACGAATTATACAACAAATACCATCTTCTTTGGACTGGATATCAGTACTGGCACTGTATCTTCCCTTGTTGGACAGTTTGCTACATTATCCACAACATATACCCAACTTAGGGACTTCTCAACAGCTACGATTCAACTGAGCACAGTTGCCACATCCAATTTTAGCACATCTGTGAGCACCTCCTATGGTATAAACAGCAACTTGAGTATTGTTGTGTTCAACTTACCTTTCAACCAATATACATTGCTCAGCCAGTTTAATTTCACAACAGGTATTTTACAAAATGGTATCTCTACAATTAGCACAACCTACACACCCTTACCAGCACTGTTTAGCACAAGCCTTGGATTAGCCAATCGCATTTCAACATTTAACATCATAAGCACAATGTCAACGGTCAATGTCTATGGAGGAAATGTCACAAACTTCACTGCTTCTGAAGTTAACTTCTATATGGGTGATCTCTCCACATTTTCAACAACCATTGGAGGTGTTTTGATTGATGTTTTCTCTACAACCAATTCACTCCAAACTCAAGTGACTACACTAAGCACGTTGACCCTCAATGGTTTATCCAGTCTTTCCACTGCAATTGGTGTTGTTGCAAATGAAAATCTGCCTAGCACAGTGACAGGACTGGAAACAGCGGGATATTTGAAAACAGGTTCATTAATCAGCACTGTAATTGGACTTGGATCAATTGGCTACATTAGCACATCTAGTCTTGTCTCTACTGTCCAGGGTCTTGGAACGATTGGATATGTTAGCACACCCAGTCTAGTGTCTACTGTTGAAGGCCTTGGAACCTATGGTTATATTAGCAGCGCAACTCTATTTTCTACTGTCACTGGCCTAGGAAATCTAGGATATTTGAGTTCTGCCTCTTTACAATCTACAATTGTTGGTCTAAGCAATGTCGCGGTCACAAAACTCATTGCGGGTAGTAATATATCACTTACTCCAGCAAATGGACTTGGAAATGTGACAATTGATGCAACTGGAGGTGGTGTTTTAGCGATGAGCACAAGTTTTACATCCTCCATTGTCTATGAAGGGTTTAATGGAACTCTCAATGGGATTAATGTGTCTTACAATCCATCTTCCTTCTATTTTTCAACAGCTGATGTTTTCCTTGATAAGTTTTCTACATATATCCGAAGCACATCACGAATTCTTGTTGATTTCACTTACAATTTTAGATTCTCGTATTGGGCTATCTATAGCGGAGCATCAGACACCAATACAAATAATTTAAATAATGTTTCATTTTCAACACTTTTGATGTATGATTACAAACCTGATAAAGATAATGGAATAAATGATTCCTTTGTTGCTGGTCCCCTATATGTCTTAAATTCTGTTGATGTAAATTATGGTTCCAATGCTTTAACACGAAGACAGCAATTCCAAGTAAGCACCATAGGAGTTATGACACACTATCAAAAACCCCTTCAACTCTATCATCAATTTGATAGCTGTTTATTTAAAGAAGATTCTTCAAGCCCAAGTCCGACCTATTATTCAGGGTTTGCGACGTCCACTGTAAAAGTTTTGTATTCAAGCACAAATTCTGTGTTCGTTACCATTCAAAATTAAATTTCGGACGCATTGTAGATACGATGAGTTCAAGAGTTCGTAAAACATACGACACAGATGTTATAACTCTGCGTCGTGTATTTGCTGTAAGTGCTTCTGATAATACCCCGATTTCATCAGGAAGAATTCTTGCTACAAGTGGATTTGGAGAGAGTTTCTTCTATGATCCCTTTCAAATTAGTTCTATTGCATCTCTCCAAATTGGTTTGTCCACTCTATCATCTGCTGTAGGAACCGGTGGCGGCGGTGGTGGAACGGACGTCACTGCATTGACTTCATCCCTCGTAGGCCTGGGCACTCTTGGTTATATTTCTTCTTTGCAGTTGCTTTCTTCATTTCAAGGACTTAGCAACATTGCTGTTACCAAAATCAATGCAGGTACAGGTATTTCAGTTACAAACAGTGGTATTGGTGAACTGACCATTACAAATACTGCATCAGGTGGTGTAGGAGTTAATACAGATCAACTCTTTTCAACGGTTGCGGGATTAGGCCAGATTGGATATGTAAGTACACCAAGTTTACTTGGCCTTGTAAGCACTGCAAACCTTATTGGCCTTATTTCAACCGCAAACCTCACTGGCCTTATCTCTACTAACAACTTAGTAGGTTTGGTTTCTACAAATAACTTAACTGACCTTATAAGCACTGCAAATCTATTAGGTTTGGTTTCTACAAATAACCTAACTGGCCTTGTAAGCACTGCAAATCTATTAGGTTTGGTTTCTACTGCTAATCTTTTAAATTTAGTATCTACTTCTTATCTCCAAACGAGTTTAGTTTCAACTGTTTTGGGATTAAGTAATGTAGCAGTTACACAGATAATTGCTGGAACAGGAATCCAAATAACAAATGGAGGTATTGGAGAAGTCACAATTACGAATACAGGAGGTGGAGGTGGAGGTATAACAGCCACTGAACTCATTTCAACTGTAACTGGTTTGGGAACCATAGGATATACAAGCTCTGCTCAATTACTAAACTTGGTCTCTACAGCTAATCTTATTGGATTAGTTTCCACAAATAACTTGTCTGGTTTGGTGTCCACAAATAACCTAACTGGATTAATCTCAACAAACAACTTAACCGACCTTATCTCTACAAATAACTTGACTGGATTGATCTCAACAAACAACTTGATTGGTCTAGTTTCCACAAATAACCTTACCAACTTGATCTCTACTGCAAATATATTAAATGTCTTGAGCACTGCTAATTTAGGGTATTTTACAACACAATATATAAGTTCAGGAACAATTTCTCTCTCTACAGTTATTTTATTGGACCCCTACACAGGTGCTGAAAATTTTCTGACAGTAAGCAGTGGCGGCCTTCTGTTAAATGGAGCAGGAATTGCTGGTGGAGGTGGTTCATCAGGTGTCTCACAAATTATTGCAGGCACGAATATTACTATAAGTCCTGGAGCCGGTACAGGAATAGTTACGATCAATGGTGTAAGCCTTACCAATTTTGTTTCAACAGCCAATCTCATTGGCTTGGTCTCTACAAACAACTTGACTGATCTTATTTCTACAGCCAATCTTATTGGATTGATCTCTACAAACAACCTTACAGGTTTGGTCTCCACAAACAACCTGACTGACCTTATTTCTACAGCCAATCTCATTGGTTTGATCTCCACAAACAATCTGACTGACCTCATTTCTACAGCCAATCTCATTAGCTTGATCTCTACAAACA
>JACCDO010813445.1_pt1 | contig 11214 bp, 14 predicted proteins | sample 7446101 | NCBI WGS metagenome assembly JACCDO01 (sample SAMN15323440, study PRJNA562643) | freshwater metagenome | isolation source: river surface water | place: USA:Blue River Watershed | collected 2017-08-16
AGCGAAAAACTACAATTTCCCGCTAAAATTGACTCATTAATCGTACGATTAATGAGTCAATTTTAGCGGGAAATTGTAGTTTTTCGCTGAATTTTTAGTTTGCTTCAATTTCGGAATTTGTGCGCAGTTTCTTGCTATTATAATTTCTGAAAAATAACGCGCAATTTCTACAGTAATAGGGAAATTACATATATTCGCTAAATTGTTTCAGAAATTGCTGATAACTTCTGAAATTTCCTGATATTTATTTAGCGCGCTAAAATGCTCCGCTAAAAACGGCCCAACAGCGCCGCAGGCGCCCGGGCTGTTAACCCTAGCTAACACATAATAATCAAGCCAATATGAGATTGTTGTGCAAACCCAACAATAAACTGTTATTTATATTTAGACCTACAAATAATTATAATAAAAATAAATAGTATAATGGCAGAACCTTCCCCCGAAACCCTCCGGCTTTTTGAACTCTTTAATGAAGAAGATGTTTCAGAAGAACAAATTATAAATTATATTATTGATAATAATAATAGAATTGATATAAATTATGTACGCGATAATGAAGGTCTATTGGAACTATGTCTTGAATATGACCACACTAAGGTCATGAAAAAACTATTGGAATTAGGAGCTACTCTTCGTGAAAGTTTTATTGATATGTTATTACATATTTATATATTTTCAGAATCAGTTGTGGAAGATACTAAATTAATGGATGCATTCATAAACGCAGGTCTTAAAAAAGAACATATGTTGTATATATTATGCAGAAAAATTTCAGAAATACATAAAGAATTACTTAAAAAACTGTTAGAGCAACCGTTAGATATAAATTATAAATATGAAGGGGATACAGCATTGCATAGACTTATAATAGGACTTAATAGGTATAATATAGACATTTTTATGGATATGCTTCGGATGCTAATGCAGGCAGGTGCAAATCCTTATGAAAAGGATGAGGACGGAAGAACCGCATTTGACCTATTAAAAACAATAGGTTATAGATATAGTGAATATGAATCTACTATTTTAGAAATATTGCAAACGGTAACATATACAGAAGAAACCCCAAATAATACTGCACCTGATTATACAAAATTATGGAAGAAAGAAATTCAAAAGGGAAATCCTAATATTGCAAAGTTAGAAGAATATAAAACACTTGGCAACCTGAATGTTGATATGGATATTATAACTGGAATTAACGGTTTACAATTCCATATTGTAAGATTAAATCCAATTTTGAATGTCATTGAGGCACTTTTACAATGGGGCGCAAATCCAAATCTCATCAAAGCAGAAAAGCCTGTGTATTTCGAGATATTTAAGCATTCACTTAGTAAACTAAAACCATTACTATTATTGTTCATTAAATATGGGGCAGATTTGAAACTTATATCACAAGATAAAAATTGTATATTTTATTTTATTGAAAATATAAAAAAGGATGAACAAATAAAGAATAAAGAAATTGAGGAAATAGTAGATATACTGGTAGCTAATGGAGCTGATATACATTTCAAAAATTCAAAAGATATGGATATTTTGGATAAGTGTATGGAACTATATATATTTGGAATAGAATTATTTATCAAAAAAGGATTACCAGTATTTGTAAATGGTCGAACACGATGGTACAAAACACTCATAGTTGTAATTACTAATATTTATTATCCAACATTAGCCTATATAACTGCATACATTCAAAACATAATCTTTATGCTTCAAATAACCACACGATATCATACAAATCATAATGATTTTATGCGAGATTTTTTGGACGCTGCTTTACTAAATTACAAAGTAAATATTTTACCGTACATATTTCAAGCATTCAATGAATTCCTGTCTCTTCAATACAATGAACTCTATTCTGATACTACCGATAAAGAAAGTCTTCTTATAAAAGCCGTAAAACTATATGGCAAGATACCTGCACTATGGGTTTTCAAAATGATTGAATCTTTTATAGAGGGTGGAGCAGCACTTAATTATGTGGATTCTTTAGGAAAGAAAGCGGCTGACTATACGGATAAAGAAGAGCTTAAAGACATTTTAGGTGAGAAACCCTTTCAAATTCTTTGGACTGGATTTTCAAAGGCAGATATTGACTTTACGAATGATGTGTTCCATCAAATTACACATGCATCCAATTTAGCAATAGCAAATCCAGAAGAGTCCCTTTTTTCCATTTGTCCCGTATGCCTCAAATATGTCCAACATGCATCTGGTTCGTGTATGTATATGACACATTCATGTGTAGAACAAGCCGGATACAATGGGTATTATCACAAAAAGTTATGGAATGCATTTAGTTATGAGAAAGGATACGATGCTTTGGGTGCCGAGATTCCTCAAGGGCAACGCAAACGAGTTCTTGAATGGTGTACGAACTGCGGTCGCATTTGTAAAGGACACCGGCACTATGCAAAAAGCGAAATATACAAATCAGGAACCAAGGAAATTGTTATTCCTCAATTGTTGGGTCAAGGAGATTATTTCGCAACAACCTGTGATAAACCTGGGATTGGAGGTGGAGGAATTAGTGAAAAAATCAATCGGTATCGGCGTTTCCGTGAAGTTGTGCTTTCTTTGAACGATTCTGATATAATAGGCAAAATACCTTATGAAGAGGCAATTAATACACTTGTGGAAGCAGTGTGGGAAGCACCTTTGGACCCCCGTCGATTCGAAATTGACAGAATTCAAAAGTTAAAAAAATACAATATATCGGTTGCCAATGACCGTTTCCCCCCTCCTTCTGGTCTTCCTAAGCCACCCAAATATATCTATTCAGTTCCTACATATCCTGATATTGCTAATCCTGACTTAATGCCTCTTGTGTTTTCCAAGGCAACGAATGCAATTAAAAACTCTGCCTATAATGTCTTTGGATACGATGAAAACATTGTTCAGTTCAGACATCGCATGGCTGACGGAACAATTAATAACCATGATGGTCCCAATCAACAAATTGCTCTTGACCGTCTGATGGGTGAAATAAAACTTATGACAGAGAGGCCTAATTCATCGGACTTTGGATTTTGTTGGCAACATAAACGAGATGCCTACAATGTGGACGATTTTTTAAACGATAAATCACATAAACCTAAACAATGTACTGCAAGACTTTATCCAGCTGAGATCCTGCATGTTCTTCAAAACGCTGATTACAGGCTTGATAAAGAGTCCAATAATAAGTCAAATGATAAACTTGATTTAGCGGCAAAGACAGAACATAGGGGAATTTATGAATATTATGCAAAATTATTTAGTGAAAAGTTTGGAAAACCAATTGGTTTAGCACCACCAAACAATACCAATAATGCAAACAATCGAAATGCGGCAAATCGTAAGGAACCGAATAGTAATCATGAAGGGGGTAGACGACATACTGTCAAACGTCGTAGAATTCGTCGCTCCAAAACACGTAAATATTGAAGATATAATCGTGACGACAGCATTTAATTGTGTTATTTTCTATCAAGTTTAATAATTTCAGAATGGAACAATTGTATTCAGTTTCACTTTTCAATTCCACTCTCGGTTCCAAACATTCACTGCCTGATTCTTACTTATCCTTGAACCGCACCGACTTGTACTCTGCTGTAATGGAAATTAGTGCAAAAAATCCTAAAAATTTGTTTCTTCTAACGATTAATTATTTGAGCCATACATGCAATAGACAATGTAACGGACAATTTCATCACGAAGTAGAGGAAGAACGTGAAGAAACATGGAAATTAATGGATGGTGATTGGATCGATGAATAAAACTATAATTTGCATTCAGGTGAAATCCTCTCCAATCTTAGTGGATTGGAGAGGATTAGTGGTTTGGATAAGCCTAATCAGGTGATTTAATTCTTCCATTCACGCTTTATTCGTGCATGATACAATTCCTCATTCAGAGTTTGTATAAATCTATAAATCATTGTACATTATTAATACTTTTTACTCTTTCTACGTGATTTTGTTACTTTATGAGTCTTTCTTCTATGCTTTTTTCTAGAACCACCTGATGTAAGTTGTGGATCTTCATTTACATTGTTTGAGGGATTATTATTATTCTGTTCAGAATCAAATTCATGGTCTATTATATTTCCAATGTTTAAATATAATTCAAAATCTTCAACAACTGCCTCCGAAAGAGGTATGAATATATTCATTCCTGAATTATTAGACTCCGAACCTTGTATAGAAATACCGCGTCTATTATTATAAGTATATATCTTTATTTCTATTTGACCATCTGTTAGCATTTTCTCACCAGACTCATCTTCTTCAATATTTGTTGAATATGCAGATAAATTCGCAATGAAATATGATACAGGACTTTCAAAAATACATTCATATTGCGTGCCGTAATTATGTATTCTCCATAAATTCTTCATGTTCTATTTTAATGTGTCAAAATTTAATTATAACGGTCGAATCTCCCCACACCGGGGGTCCACCTGCAAAGAAAGCTCTTGTCCGTTTGCTATCCTCAATGGTCACAAGTAGGGCTCTCCAATCCACTAATTTTAGTGGATTGGTTAGCCCTAGTAGCCCTTCTAGTCGTCTCCAATCTTAGTGGATTGGAGACGACTAGTCACAAGTATATTAGGGCTGTCCGGCCCACTGAAATTGGTGGGTTGGGTGGACCTAATTGCCCTTCTGGCCACCTCAAGTCTTTGTGTGGATTGGGGGTGGCTGGGGTGTGTAAAAAATGAATAAACCAATCCAAGAGTGTCTGTTTCGTAAAAATGCTTTCCAAAACAGAGATTAAAACCCGATGCAAAACTATACGTGCTCTGTGGAGTACCTATTTGGGTTCGGCAGGTGTTAAAAAGGATAAAATTACTCAGGAATTACGAGATATTTGCCGAGAATTGTATTCGGTTAAAATCGGTACACAATCCTGCGATTCAGGATACAATGATAGTTGTCAGGATATTGTGAATAAAATGAAAAAACATGATCCAGATGCCTATTTATACATTGAAGAAAGTGATGAACCTAAAAGGAGATGTAATGTTATGTAATAAAATGACAGATCGAATCTATGAAGGAGGTCCATGGTATGCTGAATTATTGGCATACCAAGAAGCGCTTCGCCCTGAAGCCATTGCACTTTCGCTGCGAAAAACTTTTTCCCTACAAATGTCTGATTTATTTCCGCACCCATCTTCTGAATTATTTACAAATGATTCCTGTACTCACTATGTGACTAAAGAAGGTCAACATTACTGGTTTAATCGCTCTCGTGATGCGATAGGCTGGTATCGCGATTAAGGTTGTTTTATTGAACCAGCTCCATCATCCGCATAACGGTATCCATAGTCCACCATTCCATTTCACATTCCAAACATTCCTTGCTGTCTCCAGTAAAGAATGGCGAAATCGAATAATTGTAATGGCAACTTTCCATGCAATATATGTGAACAATTGGATGTGATTTATAGTACGTCCAAATGTACATGTTTGTTATGTAACTGACTGGTGCTCGTCGTCCCTTGCGGTCGTATGTCATATCGTGTTCATATTCAAATGAAATGTTGTAAATAGGAACTGGAAAGTTGGCAATAAACGTAATCGCCTTCTTGCCAAGCCATACAAAATCCTGAGAAATTTTGACGGGGTCTGTAGTTCCGAGTCGTTCTGCCAACAGAGATGAATCTGATTTCGCATCAATAGAAGGCCATTCTGAATCCGTGCATGATGGTACTCCTTCTGTATTTACATACGGTCCTTCAGGAAAAGGACGTTTTGCATAGGTATCATACAGATTACTCTGTTTTACCTCACGCAGAGCCTTTTTGGAATAAATAACTTCGGTCCAAGAGTCCATGTTTGAAAAGAAAGAAAAGAAAGGCGAAAAGCACTGAATAGCCAAAAATATCGCAATCATCCATTTACTTTTCCAAACTGTTTTCAATTTTTTCCCGTAATCATATAAATTACATCGTTCACTGATTTGTGAAATGCTTGACTTACGAGCAAATTGTCAATCTGTTCATGTTGAAATTCTTTCATCTTTTTCAGAAATGCTGAAGTCATAGTTGGATACACCGCTGAAAATGTAGGATTCTCCAGAATAAACTTGTGGACAGAAATACATACACGTGCTTTTTCAATCCTTCCTACAGTTCTATCAACTATATCCAGAAATTCTCGAATCTTGTTTACACAATGTCTCTTATATTCATCCGAAACACTATTGTTCTGCCATTTTTCAAACAGTCGTCTTGCTGCATATTTATCCTTTGCCGTTGGCGGCTGTACCCTCTTCTTGGCTAGACGGTCTGACCTACGTAGATTCAGAATCTGCGATACAAACTGACCTCCTGGAATTCCCCAAGCAGCCAAACACATAGTATAAATATCCTTTGCTCTATTTGGCTGCTGTTGCAGGGATTGCTGTTGCAGGGGTTGCTCTTGTGACTGTTGCGACTGTTGCGACTGTTGCATCTTCTTCTGAAGACGGGCTGAACGACGGGGTACAAAAGACATTCTGAAACGAAAAGACACTGAAAATATCCACACATTGGCGTTTTCAGTCTCCGAATTGTTTCAATTTTTTGGGCTATTAGGGCTATCCAAGTCACTAATGTCTAAACAATGATTGTTATACATAATTAACTATGTTGCCATCAGAACAATCTGAAACTAAGTTAGTATGTCCTACATGTTCTCGAAGAATAACATACGAAGAAGTATCAATTATATCAAGTCCATGCATCATTGGAAATCCTATACCCTCATCATATTGTTATAAATGTTTTTCGTGTAGAAAAGGATATGGGGGAATTTATAATTGGGATAGTTCATTATTTCCAGAATATCCTGACCATAAGAAATGTCCCTGTAAAGATATATATGATGATTATAGTTCTGAAGATGACTAGAACTAAACGTGTTTTTGCTACACATTCATCGTATGTATTTTTCTGAACATGCGTTATCTTTTAATTCATATGACAATAATTATAGTGTTCTGAAAGAAACTGAAAAAGGAGAACGTGTCTATACATCGGATGAAGTGTATGAAGTATCAATCGAATGTTCTTTTTCAACTAAAAATGCGGATGGCGTGTATTATGATAAAAATGTCAGATTATGTGAGATTGGCTAAAAATTGAGAAGTTTATGTGCTTGTACATACCAATTATACTTAATTCACACAAAATGTCAGGACTTGTTTCTTTTACTCCTATTCTGAATATGACATTTGCTGAAGCACAGAAGTTCTGTGAAATGCATGGTTTTACTGCTTTTAAGGTATACGAAGAGCCCGCAAGACTTATAGTTCCTGAAACAATAAAGACAACACCAAATCGTGCTGAACTTGAATTGTATTGCGATGCAACGGACGTATATCGTGTTTTCAAGGCCAGTGTTTACCTCAATAACAAATTGGCGCGAATAATTGATAGCGATGAATGCGATGAATGCGGTGGTCCCTGTGATGGTGTACATGCATCACAATTCGCGGTCTATACACTTCTAGATATGACAGTTGAAGATGCAAAGAAGTATTGCGATAAGCATAAAATTACGTCATTTCTAGTTAAAATGGGTTCTTCTGAGATCCGGTTTGACCCAGGAGTTCTTCGCAAATCACAAACACGAGTGGAACTATCAGTGCAACCAGATAGAGAAAATATATATCGTGTCTATGCAGCAGAGTTCTACAAGGACGGAAAACTAGTTGATGTTCTGAAGGGAAATTATTTGGCTCCTCCCCAAGACACAAAAAAAGAACAAATTCAAAATCTAGTAAATACTCTTAATAAACAACCTCGACATATTATAGATGAAGCGATTAAGCAAATTTCTGCTGAACGAGTAAAAGCAATCGTGGATGTACTAAAAGTACAAGATCCAGAAATTCTGAATGAAGTAATTAACCGCGTACTTTCCGAGTGAACAAACGTTTACTGCTAGATTTACGTTTACCACCCATAATTGTACACTTTTTTTTGCTGCAATTTTTGGTGGTTACCGCTAAATTACGATTTCTGCGATTATTATTATTATTATTATTATTTGTGTTATTACCAACATTCATTTCATGAAAATTATTAGGCAGGGGCCCAATTGGTGTAATAGTATTCCGCCTATTATTACGAATTGTGTTTTTCTTGTAGGGTCTGTAGGTAAGACCTGTTCTAAATTCGGCAATTTGATGCGCTATATTCATAGGAACTCTTGAAGCAAGGGCTACATGTGTATTTCCATAATTTGACCTACGTTTTGCTAAAAGTTTTGCTTTATTCATAATTTCCTGAAAACGTCCCTGCTCAAACGGCAAAAAGTCATTTGCATTTAAATTATCATGTAAGGTTTCTTGGTGTACCTTTGCAAATGGTAAATGCATAATTTCATCTGTTACCTCCCACAGGTCTTCCTCTGCCAATTCATCGTTTAGCGATTTACCAGTCTTTTTATGTAGACGTTTTTCAATACGTTTGCGGCTCACAACAATCACTTGGTCATCCTCCGTATGAGTAAATCCAAACACATAATCTTTTGTTGCGGCAAATCCATACGGAACACCACTACTGCCAACATAACTCTTATATAGTTCAATTGGTTGAGGTGTCCAGAAAAAGGTTACTGTGGGTCCAATGAATACATAGAACCATATGTCTTCATAATTGCTAATTTCTGCAAGAATTTCATATCCATCCTCGTCATATTCCGGATCATGAGCAATCCAAACGCGACTGTAGGGAATGCGGATTTCAGAGGATTTGAATCGGGAAGTATTACCAACCATGCCATCAAGTTCGGATTCGGCATTGTGGTTTACGTTGTTTACAATGTTGTTTTCAGGCAATGGTTCGGGAGTAATAACGCGTAACTCTTTCTTTTCCGTGTTGTCAAATACGCGATACATAACGCCCCCATTTCCGAGTGTATTATACATGGTCTCAGACATCTTTCTATTATATATACTCAAAAATTGATAATTCCTTTTACTGTTTCAGTCATACTACAAATAATATGACTGAAACCTACGAAGTTCTACACAATGTTGCATACGGAGGATTTCATTTTCCCCAAGATATTGTAACCGAGGCATTTGACCTATATCCTCCTGGAACACCTCTCGGTGACAAACTTTTCCATCCTGAAGAATCTGAACATTATATTACAGAAGGGCAGACACCGGATCCTGAATGGAAATTCTATAACATTATTACAGGATACGAAGAAATGAATGAAGAATATAAATTTGTGAATTATAAAACAGTAAGTAAAAAATCACCAGAACCTAGTAAAGAAAAGACAAACACTGGCGTTCTTACAAAAGGAGATGGTATATTTTACAGGTTGTCCATGTATCCTGGTAGCTTTTGGAGGTCTTGTCCTGAAATCATTGCTTTAATGAAAGAATTTGACTACATTGGAAAACATGTGCGACATACAACCTTTGCGATTAGCACAATTCCTGTGGAATATTCGTTTGACATCGATGAATACGATGGTATGGAAACGGTATGTCCTGTATGTCCGACAGATGCAATTATTCAGGATTTGTTGGATATCATTCAGAACGGAAAAAAGGAAGGATTTAATTCGCTAACCCAGAAATTGCTTTCAAAGGAGGCAACTATTCAGAATGTTTTACACCCACGGCTAAAAATTTAACTAGAGGGGCGACTTGTTTGCAAATCTGACATCCATATTGCATATCCCTCATCCCACCATTCATTTAATCGTTCATCATACATTTTTGTTTCCTCGCTGATAAAAGGGGAAATTGAATACTTGTATCCGACGCTTTTTTCCTTGTAGGCACTGTACACATGTATTATTGGATGTTCCTTGTAAAACGTCCAAATATACATATGGTTGATATAGGAAACGGGTGTTCTGTCGCCATTACACCCATATTCCATATCGTCTTCCCATTCAAAGGAAATATGATAAATGGGTACCGTGTATTCGGAAATGAATTTGACGATTGCTTGACTGCGATATGCAATCACTGCCTCAAGAGGCTCATGTTCTAGATGAGGCCAGATCTCGGTATTGAAATTTGTAGGCAGCCCCTTTGCATCCACATAGGGACCTTTTGGAAAAGAATGCATTCTGAAAAGAAAGGAAACTCACACAAAACTCCACACAGCCCTTTCTGATTTAGTCGATGATTTTCAATTTTTCCACTAATACATATGCTTCTACAATCCACTATTCTCGCTAAGAACTCTTGATTTTCTATGTCGTTTCAATATTCGTTTTGATCTACCTCCAGTTTGTATAACTGATTTATCATATTTTTTAACATCCAAATTTAAATATGCCTCTCTTAACTTTGGTTCCATTTTATTCAAATCAAGATGAATTGGATAAATTATATCTATTGCATCATTTGATATATTGCCTCCTGCTTGCGGTAAAGTTTGTGTAAATGTAACGTTATTACTATCAAATAAATATAATTCAGGGTGATGTTTTCCGTTCATTAATTTATTTGGCAAAGACGATTTGGCAATAAAGCCATCCGCGTGATTTTTAAAAAATATATGTAGTATATCTACAAATTTTTGGTCTAGTTGATGCACTGAACATCTAGACCTATTACTAAAAAATTGCGACATACGCTCGACATCATCGCTAATAGTATCAACTACGTTAATTCCAATCGACCTTGCAAAATTCTTGTAACATTCAAAATTTACAAATCCCAATGCAAATGTAAAAAGACATTTATCATTATCAGATATATTATATGCATGTAAATAATTTATAAACTCATTATAAAAATCTTCACGACATATATCAATTAATTTTAAATCTTTATTCGTTTTAAATTCACCAGTTAAGGAACCATAACCAAATGTTACATTTGGTGCAAAAGAGAACCATTTTCCATCTTTTAACTTATCAAGAGCATTTGCGGATCGATATATAATTGAATTAGATGGATAATTTGTAATAAATTGCATAATATATCTTTTATACTATATAAAATTATTTTAAATAATAGCATCTTAAATATTTAGACATTTTATTAAACTTCCGAAGTAGTCGTCTCCAATCCACTAAGATTGGAAACGACTAGAAGGGCAACTAGGGCTAACCAATCCACTAATTTTAGTGGATTGGTTAGCCCTATTCCGGGGTCTCTAATTTTCAATAAACTATGTACTGCATATAATAATAAAAATTAATTAACAGTCTTTTATTTTCTATATAACGGATACATCAAATAGAAATGGTCTAA
>JACCDO010966541.1_pt1 | contig 11214 bp, 6 predicted proteins | sample 7446101 | NCBI WGS metagenome assembly JACCDO01 (sample SAMN15323440, study PRJNA562643) | freshwater metagenome | isolation source: river surface water | place: USA:Blue River Watershed | collected 2017-08-16
ATAGTTTTCGTCAATATCCGGTGGTCCCTGTAGGGAGTGCGCGTCAACAAAGCGCGCACTTTCATGGCGGAGTGTCAGCCCTTGCTCCCCGCTCTCGCCTTCACGGCTTCCGTCATAAACCCCGCTCACCAAGCCTTGCGCGATCTCGCATATCTGCGCTGCGATCACTGCTTCGGCTTTGATGGCCCCACGATCCATGTCCTCGCGGCTGTATGCCGACTTGCCTAAACAAATGTACAGTTGCCGACTCTCTAGACGCTTGAGCAGGGCTTTGGCATGAGCAAGCAGTGGATTTTGGTCGTATCTGATGATCTCGATAATAGAGTCGTTGAGATTGCTCAGGGCTTCCATGTCGAACACGCACTCGCTGATTTTATACAAGCCTTGTGGGAAGCGCGCTGTTACGGAGCCTTTAATCTTCACATGGTCATTTGCTGCCTGCAAGATGTCAGTAATCATAAATTCTACTTGTTTGGCTGCTTTGTGCGTATAGACAGTCTTGTGCATGCGAAACCGGACAGCGAACATATCGATGGCCTCAAACACTAGCTTCTGTGGATAACACACCATAAGTTGAAAGCCTGCAGATTCCTTGTCTTTGCGAGTTGCTTGGGAAGCAGGAGAGGAGGATAGACCTCCGCTCATGCTGGGAGTAGGTTCGCTGGTGTCCTGAGAGGTCACCCATCCGCCGCTGTGGTGGCGCGTGAAAGGCTTGGCGTCCGTGGAGTTAATAGGCACTGCCCGAATCACTCTTCCTAGCTCAATGAACCGCTCAAAATTGGCTGCGAAAGTAACGTTAGAAAAGCGCATATCTCGCTGGAAGTAATCCAGCTTGTCCACATCCAAGCCCGAGCGTGTATTATTCACCACGTCGTACAGATAGAACTTGTCCGGAGTTCTGCCCTTACGGGAGTTCTCGCGCTCTCCGCCGATGATCTCTTCAATGAAGAGCTGGTCTTGCGCTGACAACCCGTAGTGGCTCAGCACAATGTTGTTGGCTTGCAGCAGATATCGGAACATACGCACGCTACCGTCTTCGTGGCGCCACTTGGTGCCCTTGTTGTCGAGACCGTTGGGGTATACTTGGCGGATGAACACACCATCAAACTACATATACATTTTTATAAAAGTGAGCAGAGTAGGGTACGAGGCGATAGACGTTTAGGTAAGAATGGCTGCTGACGCGTAGAAGGCGAACAAGTCAAATCGGCTTGGCTTCGCGTAGTCACAAGTGCTGATTAGAAGAATTAGGAAGTCCGACATGACTGCACTGCTAAATTGCACTTGTTAGTTGATATATCGATGCATTTATACTTACCACATGTGAAAATGGGCCATGTCCCAGGTCGTGGCACAAACCGGCAATCTTTACAGAAAGAATATCCACATCTGTTATGCCTAATTCGGGTTGATAACCCTGTAGCGTGCGACACACACGTTCTGCTAAGTGTGCTACTCCAAGACTATGCTCAAACCTTGTATGACCAGCAGATGGGAACACGAAAGAACAAGTACCAAGCTGTTTCAAATGTCTCAAGCGTTGGTATTGAGGAGTGTCAACAATGCGGCATGAAAGTTTGTCTAGTTTAATAGCCGTGTGTATAGGATCGTTTATAATTTTTTCGGCAACAAGCAGATCGCTATCGGTAGAAGTCGATTGCGAACTTTGACTGCGAATAGAATAGCCACCATTTGCTTCTGAATTTGCAAATGCAATTGGTCGCGATCCTACTAGCTTTCTCCCAGGAGATATAGCGCTGACTGCCCCAGTATGTAAAGGCTCGGCAATGGGAAATGAAGCTGTACCAGGACGTCCGAATTGGGCGAAATTACGATGGTTTACATCAGAAGATGAACTATTTGACCGTGCAGCCTTGGTCGGACTGGAAAAAGCCGATGATAGGCTTCTCTTTGACATTTAATTCGCGAGGAAATTTGTATATACTATGCACTGCTTCTTATAGATTAGAATATTCTCTCTTTCTAAAGCCCTGTATTTTGAAAGAAGAAGGAAATTCCCCAAAATTGGTCTAACAAATTTCAAAACTGGAATTTGTTTAGACTAAACTTTCGGGATTTTCCTTTTCTCTCAAATTACAGGGCTATAGAAAGAGAGAATATTCTAAGATCCTTGTTCCGTAATTTGAGAGATTCCCTCTCCGTAGGGCTGAAGATTCGTTTATAATGGCATGGTTACACTTGTTTTGTCTTATTACATCCTTTTTAATCAAGAATTCTACTGGCAATATCACCCCATTGCATCTTGAGATACGACGCCAAGTGAAAGAGGATGCACGCTGCAATGGAATGAATAGCACAACTATCATCATGGTGCCAACAACAAATAGTACGTTTGATCTTGCTATGATCCAAAGACATGGCATTCATTCCCGCATGGATGCACATGACAGTCACTGCTTGGCTTCAAAATGGATCACTATTTGCTTAGATAAAGCCTGTACCGACCGATGCCGTGACGCACATGTATCGCATTGCACTGTATATTATCCTCTTGATGTCCATACGGATCACCTATCTGCAGTGCATTCAACCTCCGGTCAAGATATTGAAACAGAAAGTGCCAACCCATTGTTTTTTAAATCGGGTCAACCAGGTTCTCCCGAATGGCGAATGATTAGTTCATTAAAGTGGGAATTTATAGGAATTGCCATCAAAATGGGGGCACAGACTGTACTTCATTTAGATGCCGACATCCTTGTTCTAAGTAACCCCTTTTCGGAATTGCTGCATTATCACGGGCAGATACAAGTGCTGCATTTATCTGAGACAAAAGATATTGCAGAATCGGGTTCAACTTCGGAAACAACTAACGCTAAATTGCTGCAAACTCCTGCAAATCTTGCAAAATTGAAGGCCCATTCTTGTACAGATGCACCCGTTCACTCCGGCCTCTTAATCGTTTCCACTTCCACACGAAACTACAAATATCGTCTCGTTCAGCTTATCAATCGTATGCTGGACCCAAGACATCAGAAACGAATTGTAGAAGGTTCCGAACTTGAGCAGGTCGTGCTCGCTGAGGCCATGCACGAGCTGGACGTATCACACTGCGCGTTGCCCAAGGAGTCTTTTGCTGGTCACTGCCCTCACGCTCACAACGACAAAGTAGATGTAAAGCATTTGGTGACTTACCACGCTCATTGTGCGTCAACTATTATGGAAAAGTCTAAGCTCATGAAACAAGTGCTGCGGGCGCTTTCGAAGCGAAGCAGTTCAAAGAAGCTGAACGTGGAAGACATTTTCCTGCTGAATGAATGATTAATGGGTAAAACAAACCTATAGCTATTTGTATGTGTGTTTTATATGTTGAAAAGTGTTGCAAATTATATTCTATACAAATTACATGCAATCTATCAATGCGGCGCGTCGAAGTTTGCTGCATAAAACGACCTCGCTGTCGCAGCCAGAGCTCGGACGTTCGTAAAGCATGTTGTATGATTATTTAATTTGTATGTTGCAGCGGCCGCCGAGGTCACGAGCATCTCTTGTGCTAGCATCAACACTCTCTTCTCGCATGATGCGCGCTGGTCCTTGTCGTCGATGCTTTCCAGGTCTTCAACATGCGAGATACCGAGCACGCGGCGGATCATCTTCATCGCGGCGAAGCCTACAGCGTCTGTCCACAGCTGTGCCATGAAAGATTCCTGTGCCAATACTGTAGCAGCTGTAGGAATGTTGCTTGGCGCTATGTCGTTAAATACCTGCGAGCGATACAGTTCGCCGGATGTGTTGTCGCGATGGCCCGAGCAAGCATCCTGCCTCCACAAGTCGGTAAATTTGGTCGCAAACCTTTCCATCATGGAAACTAATTGCTCTAAAAGCCAATCTGCGTAGCTATCTCGGCCAGGGCGAGCTGCTTGCGCAAAATATGCTAACAGTATATTGGCCATGATCGCACCCAAGTCGAAGCCCATGGGTCCGTAGAAGGCGAATTCAGGATCGATTACGAATGTCGAGCCCTCGCAAGCCATCACACTTCCACTGTGCAAATCCCCATGCACCAAGCACTGAGTGCTGGTCACGAACTTGGCTTTCATGGCGGCCGCGCTTACCTTTAAGACGGCATTTTCACGAAACCAACTTGCGAAACTATCGAGCTGTGGGCTCGTCCAGCGATTGGCGTCGCACAACGAGTAAGGATCTGTGAACACAACTTTCTCCGTTAGTGCACACAACTGAACATTTAAGCTCCATTGACTAACTTTTTGGCGAAAAGCTGAGCCTCCCAAAGCAAGTGCACTCGTCCCGTACAGGGTCCTGGCCAGAAAGGAAGATAGGTGGTCCGCGAAAGTAGAGAAGCGCAATCCCTGAATGAATGCCTTCCGTAAGATCAAGTGTGGAGGGGCCACGAAGCGCATTAGGATTAACGCCAGGGATGCGTCAAAATGAAACACTTCTGGCACGTATTCCGGACACAATCGATGTTGCTCTTGTAGTGCCCGCGTTTCAAAGCTTGCGCGCTGCAGTGTAAGTGGCCACGATTGCACGACACGGATGTATGGCAAAGCCTGTTTGACCACAACACACTTTCCTGATGGTCCAGTGACCAGATAGACGAAGTTGAGGTTCCCATCCCCCACTTCTCTGATTGTCAGGGCAGTTGCGTCAGCGCTGTTAGAGATGCCTAAATCCAGGTTTTGGAGTATTTCCGTTGGAAGCTTTGCTAGGTATGCTGCTATACGTTCTTCGGACATAACTTGAAATGCGGATGGCGCATTTGTTCTCACAGTGACGGCAGTGGTGAGGCGCATGGTCAGACCCAGGTCCAGACCGCCACTTGCCGCGCAACTCGCCTTGATGAACGACGGGAGGTCTATCACGCGATCGGTATTATCAGGAATTGTTGCATCAGCTTCTGCTACACCTGCCTCAGTTATGATGCCGCGAATGAGACTGCATGGCGTAACGTCGAACGCCGGGTTCCATACATTAATGCCTTCTGCGGCGAGTCGCTGACCAAAAATATGGGTTAGTTCGTGATCTGGGCGCTCTTCTACACGTATTTCTGCACCACTGTGCATGCTTAGGTCGATGGAAGTCGTAGGCACTGCAGCGAAGAAAGGGATTTTGTGGTATTGAGCAGCGATGGCGAGTTGGTACGTCCCCACCTTGTTCGCCGTATCTCCATTGGCCGCGACCCTGTCTGCTCCCACCACCACACAGTCTACGCCTTTCGTTTTCATCAATGCGCTAGCCATGCTGTCAGCAATCAATGTACCAGGCAGCTGTTCCGCAACTATCTCATATGCCGTAAGGCGCGCCCCCTGGTTGTAAGGCCTAGTCTCACAAGCATAGACATGTTCCAATCTGTCCAGCGCATGCAAAGAGCGCACAACTCCCAGTGCAGTACCGTAGCCTGCAGTAGCAAGACTGCCAGTATTGCATATAGTTAGAACTCGCACTTTTCGTTTCGATTCTGCGGATATACCCATTATATCTAGAATGCGACGGGCTCCATGGTCACCAATTGCACGATTTGTAAGTAAGTCTTGCTTCCAGATATCTTCTGCGGCTTCCACATATGCTTTAATAACATCTGCTGCCGCATAAGTTGCGGGATTGGCAAGCGCAGCATTTACTACAGAAGCTAATTGGTCCGTGGCGGTAAACAGATTGACAGCAGTGGGTCTGGAAGTTCTCAAGTATTGCATTTCATCTAATAGGAACTTGCCCGCAGCCTGAGGACTATTATTATCCCCGAAATCCTTGCCATGAGCTTCAACAGCTAACCCAAGAGCTGCGACGATAGCGATCAGTGGCGCACCTCGCACTTGCATTGTTCGAATGACATTCCAGGCATCTTTCGATCCCTTGACTGGTATATAAATCGTTTTGCCAGGCAGCAAAAGCTGATCCAATACCTCTAAACTCCCTCTTTTGTACTTTAAACTCTCGAGTGCATTATTCATCTCTTCTTCTTTCTTCCTTCGGACCCTTGGAAAAAACTTTTCACAACGAAAAACGCAAGATCCAAATGTAATTCCAACAATATTCCATCGTTTATGGAGTACTTTGTAGCGCCTTTGATAATTTTGATTCTAGCTTAAATAATGCATAATTTAATTCAAAATTTGATAAGATCTATTTGGAAGAGTGTATTGCATCTTTGGAGCGGAGAATGCGAGATATCTCGGATTTGTAGACGTACTACTCTAACTTCGATAATGGTGGAGGCATTTAGCCGTTCGCTAGCATTATCAAAGCAGCTTACAACTTATAGGCAAATTATATTTGCCGATATGAAGCCATTTCAAGTACATGAGGCTCATACTTTTATAACGCAAACAAAACGAATGAGTTTAGATAATGATTCCAAGGACTTAATGATAATACATAGAAATATTTTCCAGTGTCTCAATCAATTGCGTGAAATAAATAGCTTTCTTGAAAGGATAAGATCTGTAACGAAGACCGTATTTAACCCTGAAAATTCCACGCATACTAGCATGTTGAATGAATTATGGAAAGGATTAATGCCTTCGCAACGAAATCCTGAACTGCAGAGCTCTGATTGGGGACTCATAGGCTTCCAAGGAAAGGATCCTAGCACCGATTTCCGTGGCATGGGTCTACTCGGTTTGGTGCAGCTAAATTACTTTTCCCGTTATGAAGATGGCAACGCTGCCCGTGAAGTCTTGCGAATTGCGAATCATGAACGGCGATATTTTCCATTTTGTGCCACTGGTATAAATATATCCCTGTTGTGTCTGCAATTGCTGAATGAGACAAGATTGCATCGATTGCTAATTGAGTGCACGGCGGTTGAAAAGCTGGGAAGCGTGCCGAAGTTTATAGGATCAGACCCTGAAACTAAACCTCTGATATTCGAAAAAAGCCTGCTTGCTAATCAGAGCTATGGAGCTCTATCGGATCAATCTGATGCAGCAGAGTCCAATGCAGATATAGACGCGTTGTTTAACCAGCGTTACCACAAGTTCTACTGCGAGACCTACATCGCGTGGGCTCGCTTCTGGGAATCAAAGGATCCCCGAGACGTGATGTCATTTCCCGATCTATTTAAGGAGTTCTGTGCGGGGCTGCGCAGTCGCATGAGTAGGATAGATTCATAATGTATATATGACAAATTAATGTTTACAATGTTAACAATATTTCTTCTGACAAGCTCCATATGGTGTGATTGTAGCGAGTTCGCTAGTAATGCGCCGCGAAGGATGCTGTGTCATAAATACGCTTCATTCTACGTACCCTATCTGCGCAAAGCATGCTCAATATCTTCCAGCAGCTTTGACTGGTCGCGCAAGTCAGATGACCAGTGCGCACTCGCTGCCGCACTGTCAAGGACCTCGTACGATCCATACTGGCTTTGACGCTTGGGACTCTTCCATCTCTTTGCCGAGCTAGCCATTCGCTCGGGCTCTGCCTCTGGCGCTTGTTTTACATTGTGAAGCTCATGGTGCGCATGCATCTGCACCGCCTCTTCCCCGCTAGTGCGAGTAGAAGCCGTGCTTTCCTCACGTGCCCGGTGTCCAACTTCTGACACTTCTTTGCGGTTTGGCGGGAAATTGAGTGGTGCTGAGAAAGCGGGGCTGGTAGTACGACTATTGCCAGTACTCCCTTCCACAAAGAAGCCGTAAGGGCTGAAGCTACCAGCCCTTGTAAGACCTGCAGGGACTTTGGCAGCAGCTGCGGCGGGCTCCACAGCTAGAAAGTATTCTGCAGAATCGCCGCTGCGACTCGCGCGGGACTTCTGCAGCGATGGTTCATGGTTCTTTTCAAGTCTAGCAATAGCGTTAGTAGGGGCTATGCAGTTCGTAGCTGGCGCTGCTACACCGGTAGGCACCGAAGGGATGGGGGTCGGAGGGAAATTTTCCAAGACTTGCCGGGCGCACACACGACAGCCACGAGTCACAACTCCCGATTTTGAATCTGAGTGCAAGCAAAGTTCCTGCTGCTCTTGCTCCAGTTGAATGCGACGCTCCTCTAGCCGGCGTGCTCTGGTGGCGTTGCGCTTGCCCGGAGGGGTCATGGACATGTTGATCGCACTGGCACGGTGAGCGGGTAGTGGGCTTGCACCGGACCTCGCAGTTGCAGATGTTTGCTTGTGGTTGCTGCCACTTCCCATCTTCTTTACAGCCCGGCTGTGGCGTATATCCGAATCGAATGCTGTCGCCCCTGTATTGTGCGCTTCTTGCATGCCAGAAAAAATTCCGAACAGAGTATCGTTCTGAAATATGTCAGGGATCGTGCTTCCGGTTTTGGAGACATAGCGCACAAAGCGTTCTGGATTTTTAAAGGTTGGAGAATAGTGTCTCACTGGAATGGGAGAGGTACTATTTCGGTGGCTGACGCGATAAGGGTCTTTTGCCCGCCGAATGGGCATGCTGGAGACGGTGGTCGACCCACGACTGGAACTTGCCGTGGTAGACATCGCTTGCCGGACGGCAGGATTGCAATTTTTTTGATTATCTGACCTTGAGGCTTTAGCGGTCGCAGACTTACTGCTTGCGCTCGGACTTACGGGCCCAGTCACAGGACTACCAAATACCGGGGCAGTGACCCGAGAGAATTTGCTGGCAAGGGCGCCTGTCATGGATCTTGTAATTGGACGATGGACTTTACGATGGGTCACCTTTCTCTTTTCATTGCGTTCACTACAACCGCTGCTGGTTGTTTTGCAGTGTCTCGGGCTACCCAGGGTAGCCTGCACTGTGCTAGGGTCTTGAGTGGCGGCAGTAGCGGCCATCTGATGCTGCAGCTGCTCTTGTTTCCGCATAAGAAATGCTTGCAACTCTGCATTTGCACCACTTCCAGGCAAAGATACACTAAGCGCAGGACTTGTGTCGTCGCTCGCCAATATCGTTTTATCTTTTGCTGCAACAACAGCGGCAGGCACTGCGGTGGGAGTGCGAACGGATTGTACTGTAGCGGCTAACACTTGAATTGTTTTTCTTTGTTGAGACACAAGACCCCTCAAGCGCTGCATTTCAGCTGCCTGCTGATTCTCTATCTCTTCCTGAACGGCAATGATACGGCGCAAGTAGACCAAATCTTCGGCACGCGGAGCTGCTATGGGCGCTTGCAGTGTTACCTTCCACGAAGATGATGAAGCATGTGTCGGTGCAGGCACGACACATGCTTCTCTGTCAGTCTTAATTGCAGTTGCAGTAGTCATTGTGGTGTCAGGATGCAGGTTTTGCCGTTGCTTCTTTAGTACGTCGTCAGCATGCAGAATATACTCGCTAAGCAGCGCGATGCTGCCACCGCTGTTACCTGTGATTTTGCCAACAGGGGTGTGTGGTAGCTCCTGAAACACGTCTGGCTCCTCCCTTACTTCAATATGCATATTTTCTACCGCCGCCATTAGAGCGTCGTCATCCTCTTTGCGCGCTTGAAGCATTTCTTTGGAAAACAATGACTCCGAAGCCAGTGCGGCAACAACATTTGTAGATTCAGCAGCACTTTGTGTCTCTCCGCTCGTAGGGGTCAAAAGACCAAGTTCAATAATCTCTGCAGATCTAGCAGCGCAAGAAGATGCTTGTGCTCGTAGTACTGACTGCTGATGTTCAGGTAGACAAATCGCCCCTTGAGTAAAAAGTTTGGCAGCCATGGCATATAAATGCATAGCTTCGGCGTATTTTCCTTCTCGATCCACTGTTAGAGCTTGTGCGTAGATCTCCGAAGCAGCAGTGGTATTTAAAATCGATTCGATTGCATTGCTTCTATCAGTATACTCTTGAGTTCTCGACATCATGCTCAAGCGCAATGTGCGGTTGTCTTCGCGTCCGATGAGCTCTTGTAGCGCCATAACAGCCCGCCTGTATAAACCTATAGCCTCATACAGTTTACCTTCTGTGTCGGCTAATACTGCTGAATTCGCTAATACTTTCACACTTTCTAAATTGGTCATGGATTCAATTTACGTCAGAACGACAGCGTTTATGGAATAGATCCAAGATATACTAATAATATTTCCAAAAAAGCAGTAAACTCTAATTCTTTTCGTTAGTTCTTATCCGCGGCCGGGAGTATCGTTCCCAATATCAATTTTTTCGTTTAAATAATTTAATTCTATGTGTAACTTTTGGTGACCCATTTTGAAGAGCCTCCTTGGAGCTCTTCGATGAGCTTTATGGAGTGGACATTGTGAAAATTGGCAATAATGTTGAATGAAATCTTAGTGCTGATTCTTGCATGGTCAATATTGTGCACCGCTAAACATGAATTGGATGGCGGCTCGCGCCCTAATTGGCTTATCAATGTGCCTCCTGAGTTTGAAAGGCGGCCCAATAATACTAATATGAAGCGATTCGAACTTAGCGATGTTCAAGCAGAAACCTCAATGCTGGCCCATGTTGGCAATATTGTTGATGAACGTCTCAAGCATGTAGACGGTTTCACGGATGGGGAGTTTGTTGATGTGATAGAGCATTTTTTTTGGGGGAAAGCCGGAGGAATTTCCGTCGAATTAGGAGCGTTGGATGGCAGCTGGCGTACAAAGAGTCAAACCGAGGAGCTTGAAAAGTTCGGATGGAAGCGTATTTTAATTGACGGAAATCCTGCCTACCGTCAAACAATGCCGAAATATTCTCCTAATGCATTTTGCGTTCTCGCAGCTATTTGCGCAGATGATGGCAGCAACCGCGTGGTGCATTTTCAGCCACGGGAGTACACTGGGGGCATCTTAGAGTTTATGGGAAAAGATTTTTTGAAAGATTATCACAAAGAAATTTACGAAGCCAGTAACCCCCGTGGAGATGTATCTTCGATCGACTGGAGCTCTCCATCCATCCAAAAGCTTGGCATCCTTCCCATCGACTGTGTGCCTTTACATGTTATCTTCCGCCGCGCACATGTGCAGCACATTAACTTCTTCATTCTGGACGTTGAAGGAGGGGAGTTTGAAGTGCTGCAGTCTATTTCTTGGTCGCACACTAGCTTTGATGTGCTGTGCATTGAGACAGAGAAAGCCAATCGTCCGGAAGGGCTAGAAGCCAAAATATCTACGTTTTTGCGAGACAAAGGGTATCTGGTATACGGACATATTGGAAGGAATTCATGGTACGTACGCAGTGACTTCGTGCCAGCACCGCGTCCTGGAGTCCCAAAAGATTGCTTTAATGGCGCTCGAAAGTCTGCTCATGAGGACTCGAATTGGGTGCACAAAAGACGAGACAAGTTTGTGAGGTGCGAGACCAAAGGTACCACGGGATAAGGCGCACTAGTGCGATGCCG
>JACCDO011783679.1_pt1 | contig 11214 bp, 11 predicted proteins | sample 7446101 | NCBI WGS metagenome assembly JACCDO01 (sample SAMN15323440, study PRJNA562643) | freshwater metagenome | isolation source: river surface water | place: USA:Blue River Watershed | collected 2017-08-16
AATGATTTTTTTTTATTTAAAAATATATAAAAATTATTTATAATTCCATCAAATAAATTATCAATTTGATTTATATACATTTTATATTATATTAATATTGATAAATATATTTTTAATTAAAAAATATTTTAATTCAATAATTATATCTAAGATATATAATCTCAATTATAATATATATGAGCTCAAATTTATTTGTTAAATCAAGATTAAATGATGTTTTATCATCAGCAGTCGCAAACTCTGAAGAAGCTAATTGGTTAACAATTAGTAATAATCGCATGAGAGGAGGTTCAAACATAAATACAGCTGCTACATCTGATGTATTTATGTCTCAAATCAATGCTGAAGAAATCAATGAATTAGTTAATATGCTTACATCTGAACAACAAGTTGGTGGTGCTGATATTCTCTTAAGTGCTACATCAGCTATTGAAACAGCTGTTAAAAACATGGTAGATAATTTCAGTGCTACATCAGCTGTTGAAGAAAATGCTAATGAAACATCAACTGTTGTTCAAATGACAGGAGGAGCAGCTAATGCTAACGAAACTGATACTGAAATGTTAGAAAACCAATTACGTTCCCTTCTTACTGGTGGAGCTAAGAAAGGCAGCCGCAAAGGTAGCCGCAAGGGCAGCCGTAAGGCATCACGTAAGGGATCTAAGAAGTCCAGCAAAGGCCGCAAAGGCAGCCGCAAGGGATCTAAGAAATCAAGCCGTAAAGGTAGCAAAAAATCCAGCAAAGGATCTCGTAAGGGTTCTCGTAAAGCAAGCAGCAAGGCAAGCCGTAAGGCATCACGTAAGGGATCTAAGAAGGGTGGTTCATTAGTTGGTGGAGCACGTCGCAGAAGCTCTCGCAAGGGATCAAAGAAGGGTAGCCGTAAGGCAAGCCGTAAAGCATCACGTAAGGGTAGTAAGAAGTCCAGCAAAGCCCGTAAGGGATCAAAGAAAGGTAGCCGCAAAGCATCACGCAAGGCAAGCCGTAAGGCAAGCCGTAAGGCTAGTAAGAAGGGCGGTTCATTAGTCGGCGGAGCTAAACGCAAAGCAAGCCGTAAGGCTAGTAAGAAGGGATCCAAAAAGGCATCACACAAGGGCTCACGTAAGGGATCAAAGAAAGGAAGCCGCAAGGCATCCCGTAAGGGATCTAAGAAGGGTAGTAAGAAGGGCGGCTCATTAGTTGGTGGCGCACGTCGCAGAAGTTCCCGCAAGGCAAGCCGCAAAGCATCCCGTAAGGGTAGTAAGAAGCACTCTCGCAGAGGCTCCCGCAAGGGATCAAAGAAGGCAAGCCGCAAAGCATCCCGTAAAGGTAGTAAGAAGCACTCACGCAGAGGCTCACGTAAGGGATCAAAGAAGGGATCAAAGAAGGCAAGCCGTAAGGCTACCCGCAAGGGTTCTAAGAAGGGCGGTTCATTAGTTGGTGGAGCACGCCGCAGAAGTTCTCGCAAGGGATCAAAGAAGGCAAGCCGCAAAGCATCACGTAAGGCAAGCCGTAAAGGCTCTAAGAAGTCCAGCAAAGCCCGCAAAGCAAGTCGTAAGACAAGCCGTAAGGCATCCCGCAAGGGTAGTAAGAAGGGTGGTGCTGAAGTTGTAGCTGAACCAACTGGTGAAAAAACAGCTGAAACACCTGCTGAAACTCCTGAATTAGTTGGAGGTGCTAAACGCAAAGGAAGCCGTAAGGCTAGCCGCAAGGCAAGCCGTAAAGGCTCAAAGAAGGCATCAAAGAAATCCTCCAAAGGAAAGAGAGGTGCTAACCCAAGCTTCATGGCATTCCAAAAATTAAAGAAACATGTTGCTACTAAATTAGGCATACCAAACAGTGTCCAAGCTGCTAAAATTGCAGGTGCTGCTTTAAAGAAAGTCAAATCAGGCAATGCCGAAATGGATGGTGTTAAAGCCGCCAATGAAGCCATTAAAGAATTTGATGAACATATGGATAAATACAAGAAGATGGCATAAATTAATTAAAATTAAAATTAATATTTATTTAATATTAATTTTATAATAATTTTATTGTAATATTTTAATTTCATTATCATCTACTATTTCTAATATTTGTGCTTCATTAGATATATTATTTACATTAAATGCTCTACTCATACCAACATCAGTTCTCCAAATAGTATCATTACATTGGCTATTAATACCTTCTTTAAATTGTGGTGTATGTCCAACAAACATTCTTCCAACTTTATAAGTTTTTAATGTTTGTGATATTTGATCACAATTTAATATTTGTCTATTACCAAACATTCTAGTCCACATTGGAGATGTTTTACCTACTATAAATAAATCTTTAAATTGTTCAGGTTGATCTAATTCACCTAATAAAAATAATGTTAATAATTTATTCATATCATTAATTTGATATTTAGCTTGTATTTCAGGAACAATACCTGCATGAACAAATAAATTACTACCAATAACTAATGCCATTTTTCTAGTGCATGCTAAAAAATTAGCTATTTTATTACCAGGTTTAAATTCAGCTTTTCTATTTTCTAACCAATTATGTATAGAATTTCCTTTATAATTAAATTTTTCTATATTATTTCGACTAACAAATCTCATATCTCCAGTAACATTCATTAATTCATGATTTCCCATTAAACTATAAACAGCTCCACCTTGTTTTGACGCTTGATTATGTAATTCAGTTAAAAAATATAAAATATTAATATCATCTGCTTTATCTAATGGATTATCTAATTGATTACAATTACCAATACCTCTAAATCTACAACTATCAATTTGATCTCCAACTTGAACAACTACTGTTTCACCTCCTATCCAATTATTATCTGTATCTATTAATTTAGGTATTCTTAAACATTTTAATAATTTATCCATATCACCATGTATATCTCCTATAACTATAATTCTATTTACTTTAGGTAAAATAGATGGTAAATAATCCATTTTACATCTTTGTTTATATTTTATATTAAATTCATTATCATCCATTTATTATTTAGAATTAGAAAATAATTTTATAGTTATGGTTCCACTAGTTCATGACCTGGATTTGCATTATATGCGGGATTATATGCAGGATTATATGCTGGTTGAGGTGGTCCACTATATGGTGGTGGATTAGATGCTGGTGGTAGAGAACCTTGTGAAAATATACCTCTACTAGGTGGTGTACCTGGTCTTTCCATAAATCTATCAACTCTTTGTCTTTGGTTAGCTAATATTTGATCCCATAGTCTTCCTTGAGAATCTAGTGTTCCATTATTATTAGTACCAGTAGGTTTAAATAATTTAAATAATACATAAATAACACATATAACTATTATTATAACTATTGCGCCAATCATACTATTTAAATTATCTAACCATGAAGATGACGTTGATATATTCGAATCACTCGTACTTCCAATTGCAGTATTAGAAGATTTTAATGATTCAGATGCAGATTGTCCTGATTTATTTATAATATCATTTGATAGTCTTTGTAAATCTTTTGTTTTAGTAACAGATGAAATAACACATTTATAAAATGTATCTAATATATTTTTTTGTGTTAAAGTAAATGTAGCATTAGGTCCATCAATTATAATTCTTTTTAAATTAATAACATTAGATAAAGTACTATTATTTACACAATTAGATATAGTAGTTTGATTAATATTTTGATTAATATTGTTATTTATCATAGTAGTTAAATTACTTTCAGCTTGTTGTTTCATTATATATTTTTGAACTACATGATTAATAATCTTATCTTTATTACCTGTTTTTTGAATAGAAGTAACTACGTCTGATCCTAAATCAGAAACAGCAGTTATAACACCATTTACTTCTCCTGATACTTGTTGTTCTTTAAGTAATGTTGCAGCTGCAGTTAATTTATTAGCTATATCTGCATTTTGTGCTAGAGTTGCCATTATATCATTTTTAATACTATTAGATAAAGTTAATACAAGAGAATTATCTTGTGTTAAATTTAAAATAGCTTCAACTGTTGATTTTAAATAATTCTGTTGATTAATTGAAAATTTTGCACCATTTTTTACAATAATTTGATATCCATTTAATATGTTATTAGCACCAGAGTTACTAATAATATTAGCAGATTGTTCTTGAATAATTTTATGAGATATATTAACAATTGATTGAGTTACTATATTAGCTAAAGCTCTTTGTTGTTGTAATATAAAATTGTCAATTTCATTTTGAGTATCACTATATGATGATTTATTTGCCATATTATATAAAATTAGATTTTTTATTAATTTATTATAATTTTTATTCTACTAATTTCTTTGTAATATATATAATAATAATAATAATAATAATCCCAATCATAGATGACAAACTATCCATAAATGACGTAACTGATAAATTTTGTTTATCACTTTTATTTAATGTTGATTCATTATTAATATCAACACCTTGAGATCCAGATAGAACTGCTTCATTTAATATATCATTAGATAAATCTATTAATACTTGTGTTTTCATTAATGATGATATAATACATTTATAAAATGAAATTAAAATATTTCCTTGAATAGCTTCAAATGATGATCCTGAATCTTCTATTAAAATTTTATTTAAAGTGATTTGATTTAATGCATTATTATTTTGAATACAACTATTTAATGTTGACTGTGTGATATCTTCATTTATTTTTTCAGAAATATATTGATTTATACTAGCTTTAGTATAATTATCTATAATTATTTGATTAGATAATTGATTTCTAATTTTAGTTATATCAGTAACATTATTAGCCATATTTAAATATGTTTCTCCTAAATCTTTTGCTTTATTTACTATTGTATTTAATTCACCAGAATTTTTTTGAGCTTTTAATAATTCATTAGTAGCAGCTATTTGATTTGCTAAATCTGCATTCTGACTAAGTGACATGTTAATATTATCTTTAATATTTTTGGTTAACGTTGTAATTAAATCATTAGATTGAACTATATTCATAATTGCAGTTACTGTCGTTTTCAAATTATTCGTTTGATCTAATGTAAAACTACCATCTGTAATTACAATATCGGTTAGATCTATTTTATTCTGACTGTCAACATTATTAATTAGAGTTGAAATTTGTTGTTGAACAATATTATGACTAATATCTACAATTGATTGTGTTATTAAATTAACTACTTGATCATTTGTACTACTAACTAAATTATTTATATTTTGTGTTATATCTAAAGATCGTTGATCTCCTGGTCCAAATGCTGAATATAATCCTAATCCTAATGATATTGCTCCAAATGCTGCTCCTGCCATATATAATAATATATATTATATAATAATTTTTTTATATATATAATATATATATATAATATGGGTAATATAGTTAGTGATCCAAATGATAATCAACTTATATTAAATAGTAGATTAAAAAATATTATAAGTGATTGGGCAAAAAATGATTATGATGCTGGATTAAGTTGGGGAAAAATAAGTAGAGATGGAACTACTGCAATTAAAATTAAAAATGTTTTAAGAAAAAGAGCTTGTTGTACTCGTCAGACAGTAATGAATGTAGCTCTACCTATAATAGATTTAAATATGGGTGGTTCAAATTTAATAAAACCAGGATATACACCTGTTAATATTAGAGTATTTAGTGCTACTGAATTTAATACAAATCCAGGTGCATGTTTATTGATGGATGAAAGCAACCCTAGTGATCCTAGTCCTGAAGACTATTATCAAAATTTTTCTGCTGATGATTTAAATTTACGTAATGGTTGTATTTCGTTATATCAATCTGGAGCAACTAATTTGGGTTTATGTAAAAAAATTAAAGAAGAGAATAGGAATACATATAATAATGATCCTCTTCAATCTGCATATGGTTATTATGCATCAGATAGAAATGTTATAAGTGATAATAGTATAGATAGTTATAATAATTATACAGATTGTAATTGTGAAAATTCAATTTTAAGAGACGTTCCAATAGATGTACTTGGTTATTCAAATATAAGTAATAGAGAAGTATTTGTTCAATCAAATGATAGTTATTGTTTTTCATGTTCTACAAATGGAAGATGTTTTGTGTATGCAAAAGTGTCTACAACTAGTTTATGCATTAATATATCAAATATTAAAGAATCAATTGCTGAAAATTCAAGTAATATAACAAATATTCAATCATGTAACACAGATACATCTTTAACAAATCCAAATACAGATGATAGTAGTAATCCAGAAAGATTATTAGATCCATCATGGGCTGCATCATATCTAAAACCTACTGGAACTTCATCTAAAGTTGCAACTGATGCACCTATTATTATTCAACCTCCAAATAATAATATTGCTATTATATCTATATCAGTATTAATTGGTATATTAATAATAGCATTAATTATTATTGTTTTTAAATTATATAAAAAAAATAAAATAGATGCTACATATACTAATGAGCCTTTATATGATTCACTAGTAAATACTTCTGACGTAGTTAATAATCCTACTTATGAGATACAAAAAAGTAATTGAAGATTATACTTACCCAATTGTGTTATGATAACCTTTAGTTCAGTTCAAAATTATAATTTTTTTTTCGTTCAATACATAAAGAAATATATTAAATTTTAAATAATGAGTGAAAAAATTGTAAATGATTTTTTATCCAAGGAAAATATAGCACAACTATACAAAGAAATTACATTAGTAAATGAATATAATAATTTAAGTAAACAACAAAAAGATATAATTATAACAAATTTAATTGAAACAATGAAAAGAATTTATAAAACATTAGATTTTAGTAAAATAAATAATAGTAATATATTAAATATAAAAAAACAATTTAATTCAATAGTTGTTAAACAAACAGCTGAATTAATAAAAAATTATATAAATAAAACAGATGATAATCAAAATTTAAATCAAAAAAATATGGATAAAATATTTAATTCTGTTAAAAAACCTAATGTAGTTATAACTTCTGTTGATAGACCAACTTCTTCTACTACTATTCCTCCTCAAATGAAGGTATCTGAAGATTTTATAAAAAAAACATCTGGTGATATTAGTTCTAGATTAGCAGAATTAGAAAATTCAAGAAGAATCGGTAATAATAATAAACCAACTGATATACCTGATTTTCTTAAACCAGTTAAAGTAGGTAAAGAAGAAACATTTGCTACTAGTAGTAATAATAATTTTACAGAAAGAAAATTAGAAGGATTTGGAGATATGCAAGATAATTTTAAAGAAAATAATAATACAGATCTTTCAAAATATAGTGATAATATGTCGATTCAAGATAGATTAAAAATGTTAGAAGCAGAAAGAAGTGGAGTATCAATACAAGCACCCGCACCACCTTCGCAGCAAGTGCAGCAATATGCACCACAAGCAGCGCCGCAATCGCAGCATTATGCACCACAATCACAGCAATATGCACCACAATCGCAGCATTATGCACCACCTGCGCAGCAAGTGCAGCATTATCAAGCACCACAATTAGCGCAGCAAGCGCAGCATTATCAACCACCGCAATATCAGGCACCTCAACAAAATAAACAATCAGATGAATTATTTCAACAATTAAATGAAATGAAAATGATGTTAAATACATTAAAAGAGGAAAATAATAATTTAAAACATCAAATGAAAACTAAACAATCAGTAAAAACATTACAATTAGATATAAATAAAACACAACCAACATATAAATTTCAATTTAATCCAATAAATAATATAGTAGGAATTAAATTATTATCATATAATTTACCTCAGCCAGTTTATAATATATTTGATAATAGTAATTTTATATATGAAATGAATGAAATACAAAATCAAATAATTATACAAAAAGGTAATTATAATATAGAAGGATTATTAAATATTTTAAATAATAATAAAGATTTAATATTTTCAATTGATTATACTCAAAAAGTATCAGTAAAATCAAAAGATGAAACATCTGAATTTATTATAAAACCAACTATTATTTCTTTTAAATTAGGTTTTAATACTGAAGATCATTTATCTTCAAGTAAGACTGCTTATAAAGTATATGATTTAAGATTACCATCAAAATTATTATTTTTTATTAAAAATATAAATCCCAATCCAGTATGTATATTAAATTTCAATAATACTAGTATATGTAATTTACAATTTAATAATCCATTAACTTTATCTTCATTAGATTTAGAATTTTATACAGAAGATAATTTATTATATAATTTTAATGATATTGCTTATAATTTAAGTTTTGCATTAGATATATTAGAATAATATTATTCTAATATTAATCAAAATTTGCATTTCTAAAAATATATTGTCTATATTTATTCATTGTTTCATCAGTAGTTATATTATTAACTATTCTATCAAATGTTTCTCCTTCTAAAAGTCGTATAATAAAGTTCAAACTATATACACCACATTCACTATTTTTATATTGATGTTGAACTTTATTATATCTAATATCATAATCTTTTGATTTTTTATATCTTTTTAAGAATTCTTCTACATCTAATTTAGTATCTTGTTGTTTTGTAGCCATATATCCTAATAATCTAGTTATAAATTTTCTAACACGATTTTGAGGCTGTTTTCTAAAACTATCAAAATAATATATACAATTTGTTTTTAAATTTGCATAAAAAGCTACCCAATGGGAACCAGATTGGTCATGAGTATCTAAATTAATTATAGCTCCTAATTTAGGAGTTGTTTTTTCTAATTCAGCAAATACTAAATCAGTTGTTTCATATATTGATAATTCATCAAAATCAGATGGCATTGCTCCTAGAAATTTAAAATCTGTATGAACTTTTTCATATTGTTTCATAACAGATTCAATATCTTGAGTGCTTAACCATTCAAACTGTTTTTTGGGTCCATTCGGTCTAAATGTATAGTTTCTAATATGATGACCAGCTGCTCTAACAGGAGCTTTTGATAACCAACATATTTGGTCATCACATCCAAATGTTTTTTTAAATCTAGGTATTAATTCTTTTAAAATTGCTCTTTTTGTATGTAAATTATCAATATCTATTTTATCAACATAATTCTCATTATACTTTATTGATATTTCTTTTAAATCTTCTAATGTAAAACAACTACCTTCTGTAAATTTTTTACCAGGTGCACATTTTTGATCCATTATATTATTATATTATATATTATAATTATTATATTTCAATATAATATACTGTTTGATTAAATTTATTAGATATCATTTTCCATAGTTTATCATTTATAATATTTTTAAATTTAATAATGTCTTCTATATTACGTATTACTAATAATTTAACAAAGTAAAGAGTAAAAATTCCAACAACAATTTTATTACATTCTTCTATAGATAATTCTTCAAACATTGATTCATCATATTCAGCTTCTATTTCTTTACTTTTTTCATAATCCATAGAACTTCCCATAAAATATATTTTTTCAATAAATGTATAGTTTTTATTAATATTAGTTATAAAATTTTGACTATAACATGCATCAATTATAAAGTATATTCTACAAACTTCATTTAAATTTTTATTTAAGTAATTTAAAATAATATTAGAATTAATATTTTCATTATAAAATTTCAAGAACCCTTTTGAATTAGAATGTCCTGAAAAATATATTAAAAATATTTTTTTTTTACTATTATTAATATTTAAATATTGTTTAATATTATCAATTACACAATTTTCATTTAAAAAAAATATAGGTTTATTCCAATCATCTGGATATTTAGAATGAAACTTGAAAAATAAATTATAAATAATATAAATATCATTTTTAATTCCAAATAATGTATCCATATTATTTCCAAATAATATGGGAACTATAAAATATTTCATAAATTAATATAAAATTAGAAATTTATATTTTAAATTACTTAAAAAATATTATCTAATATTTTATATATGTCTTACGAACAAAAATATTTAAAATACAAACAAAAATATCAAGAATTAAAAAAGTATTTAGGCAAAAATGTTTCTGAATTAGAAACAGAAAAATATACCGAAATGCCTGATTTTAATTTATCTGATACACCAACTGGAACAGTTGAACAAACTAAGATGACTGGTGGAGCAGACACTGAAGTTATGGAATTTGATTTATCTGACACACCTACTGGAACTCTTGTAGGAGGAACTGTATTAGCACCTGCACCATTTGTTACAACTGCTCCATTAACATCATGTGCCGGTCAAGTTAACCCAATGCCAAATATTAATGTTCCTATGGCAATGCAAAATAAAAATATAATTAATAACGAAGATAATGCGACTGAAGCATCTGAAATCCAAAATACAGAAGACATTGCTAAATTATTTAGCCAATATGGCGGTAAACATAAAGAATCATCATCTTCTGAATCATCTAGATCATCTTCAACATCATCATCAACTGATAGTGATATAAGCACTAGCGATTCATTTTAAATAAAATAAAAATTGATATTATGTTTCATTAATAATAATAATTAATATTAATGGAACAATTCATTAAAATCAAAAATATGAATATTATTTCATCATGGTCATATGTATCTGATACAAATACTGATTGTACTATTTGCCGGCAATCAATTAATAATGATAGTATTTATGCTATTGAAAAAGGAATTAAATCTAAATTATCAAAAGGTAAATGTGGGCATATATTTCATGAAGAATGTATTACTCCATGGTTAAAAACAAACAAACGATGTCCTATATGTTCACAACCGTATTAGTGTTATGATGCAAATAATACATAAGTTTAAAATTATTATTTTAATTTTATAAAATAATAATAATGAATCAATTTATTTTAAATGTTATGATAGTTTATAGTATCGCCTCTGTCATTTATTTATTATCTTTATTTTTTTATAAATTTAAGAAATTAGATGATATATTAACAGATGAACAAATAGAAGAATATAATAAAATTAAAAAACATAAAATAATGATATTTATAATTGGTATAGTTATAGGTTTATGTTTTATAATAATATTTGATAAAATACCAGCTGATACTATATCAAAAGAATCTATTAATGTAAAATCAATTGTTGAAGATGTAAGTGATATAAGCGTTATTTAACATTAATATTTAATGTTAAAATATAAAAATAATATTAATGAGATTGGCTTAGATGAAGCTGGTCGTGGTCCTTTAATTGGTCGTGTATATGCTGGTGCAGTTATTTGGGACCAAGAAAAAGAATGTGATATTATTAAGGATAGTAAAAAATTAACTCCTAAAAAAAGAGCAATTG
>JACCDO010249079.1_pt1 | contig 11213 bp, 1 predicted proteins | sample 7446101 | NCBI WGS metagenome assembly JACCDO01 (sample SAMN15323440, study PRJNA562643) | freshwater metagenome | isolation source: river surface water | place: USA:Blue River Watershed | collected 2017-08-16
CGGTGGAGGGACTGCATGTAACCGCTCACATCTCCCTGCTCGTGTGCCTGCCGTAGGTCAATTTGCGCCTGCGCCCGCGCCATCTCACATGCCCGGCCCTCTAGCAGTACCCACTCCTTGTTGATCGCCTTCGCACCATTCCAGTCGCCCTGCTCTCGTAACCATGCCGCCGTGCTTTCCCTGAACGAGCCGGACAGTCGATGCTCATTGTTTGCTACTCGCCCTAAACTCGTCTCCCACTTCCTCTGCCAGTTCGCCCAAACGAACTCTTTCTCGTTGTGTGACCTTTGAGAGGCAGCTACGGTTTCCTTCCCTTCTTGCTCGGCTCTCGCCTGTCCGTCTGGTGCGGGCTTCACTGGCGACGCTGCCGCAGACATTGTTGGTTGCTCTTTTCTGATCATGACCTGTCGCTTCCTGCTCCATGGCGTGGTTGCGAGTCTTGACATTAGAGAGGTCCTGTCTCCGGTCTTTCCGCTGAGGAGGGCGATGATCCTACGTGTCGTGCCCTCCTTAGGGTCTCGGATGATCCAAGTGCGTCTGCCAGCGCGTTGCGTGCCGATAACCACCTTCCGTCTGGACAGTCCCGCCCACGTGTGGGCAGCTGTGATTGCCGTGACACCACATTGCGTCTGCCCATATTCCCCACTCACTGGACACCACTTGAAGCTTTGCGCCGTTGCACTTTGGACATTGTTACCAATGTGAAAGGCCAAGATGACGCCCATGGCTATGTCGTCCTCCAGCGTCTCTCGTGCTCGCTTTTGAATGGTGATGATACCTTCCAGCTTGTGCTCCTTGTTGATGTATGCCATGTATCCAACGTCAGTGACTTCAAACATGGCATGATCGGCCCCACATACCTGTTGGATGTTGTTGAGCACCTCTACTAGCTGGGAGCGAATCTTCTGGCGTGTCATTGTCGCCTCTACCCCCTGCTGCTGGGCCCGCAATTGTTCAAAACGGATACATACCGAACTTTCCCTCTCCATCGCGCTCCCAGGTACCAGTGGTTCCCACCATGCTGTTATCTGTACTTCTCTGAGCCACGCTGGCGCCCCTACCATGGTGGATGTTGTGTCCAAAGGGACGCCATTCCCCCTTCGTAAGCTCTCCTGACATGGAATCCCAACCTTGACCCTCTCTCTCCGCTGGCGGCGTTGAACCCCTTCCGGCAGATGATGTCGAGCCCCCTGCTGCCGCTCGTCAAAACCCTGTCGATCGCTGATGGCATACGCCTCTCGTAACTGATGTGTGTTACGGTTTGGTGCAGGAATCGATGCCCCTCTGAGGCGGAGTTGTCCTTGTCCTGCGCCCGTGCCTTCCCACACTCCCTTGAGTGGGCGTGGAGTACTCGGAGACCAATTGTGCACTGTTTCCCCTTGCCAATCTGGGAGGTGGCAGTTTACTGCCAGCAGGATAATCTCAAGGATATCCACTTCTTCTACGCCAAGGATGTGCCAAACTTGCAACCATTGCTGTAGAATGTCCGAGGAGTAGGGGCTGGTTGGGGACAGCGTTGCGGTGCTCTCGGTCTGTTCTTCCTCTTCCTCTGCTGCTAGGCTCTCTTCACATATAATGTACTTATCCCCGACCGTTCTACTGCCTCCCCATACTCTTCTCAAGTTGTCGTTAATGAGTACTGTTGCTTCCGTGATCGTAACCCTACACGTTGAGCCCCGTCGCTGTCCCATTGTGAAGCTGACTTGGTGACACTCACCTATGATTATACAGACTCCAGCCTCCTCCAGCAGAGCACAGGCACTGGCAGGATTCGTGGCAGGGATTCCGCGAAATTTTACCCGCACCCGGCCAATTTCCTCCCACTCCTTCCACCTCCGAGCGAGCCTCGCCTCGCGCTGCCGGCGTGCCCATGGCTCTAAGCAGCCCCTCGCCCATTGCCGAGCTTGCTCCAGTTGCCCTGTATTAATGTTATGGCGTACCGGTTTCGCCCCTCCAAGTGCCGCTACCAACCGTTCCAGCTGCGTGGCGTCTCGTTGGCATCGCTCCTCGTGGCGCCGCCGCGCTTCGTCGTTCACTTCACACCAACTTTCGTCATGCTGGCGCGCTGACAGTACGAGGTCAATTACGTTGTCCTTGAGTTCTTCGACATGGCGTGCGGCTCCCTTCTCCGCAGGTGGATCCCCAACCAACCGATCACCTCCTTTTGGTGCATCTCGACCATCTGTTGGTGGAGCCTCGTGGGGCGTTTCAATTGGTGCGAAGCCACCTTCTCTCGCGGAGTGACTGGCTGTACTCGTGATGCCTGCTGTCTCAGCCCGCGGCCCTTTTTGCGTCCATCTCCCCTCACACTCCTCGTGGTGCTCTTGCCTTTCCCGCTCTCTACACTCCTTGCTGCAGTACGCCACCTTGTTGCATTCCTCACACCACACGGACTGGTCTTCATTGCCACATCCGCCACACCATGCCCCCTGTTGGCATTGGGTTTGGTGGTGGGGCCAATGCGCCCCTGCACACTCTTCCGTGCAATACCACGCTTCCCAGCACCTCGCACATGGGTGCGCCGGTGCCCCAACTCCACACCCAGTACACTCTTGCTGGAGCGGGGAGCTATCGGTCGACGGTCCCCTGTTGCAATGCGTTCTCTTTCGAGCAGATGGTAAATCCCCCGTCTCTTTAGGCCCCTGATCCCCGCACCCGCATCCCTGCTTCTGCATGGGTCTCTGATGTCGGAAGGCTGCAAGCTGATCAAGCTGCCACCGACGCATACACTTGATGTTACAGGCGAAAAAGCTCCGCACAGTGTCTACTAGCAGCCTCGCGCCCCAGAGACCACATGAGATGCATGTAGTTTGTGCCTGCATGCGCTGGTGCCCTCTGATCCCCACCTGGAACACTTCCCGACGGAGTGCCTGGCCTCTGGTTGCTGTTGCTTTCTGTACCTGGGGCTGTGCATGCCTGGGTGTCTCAGTCATGTCTTTTGCACTGTTTGATGCTTCTTCTTGTGGAGGCAGCTGCTGCTGCCCCTGCGGCCCCTCGTCTTCGTCTCGCCCTTGACCCCTGTCCATTCGGCGTGGCGAGCTGTCACTGCTCACCCCGGACCCGTTCTCACACTTCCTGGCTGTTCCGCGTGGCAGTGAGGTTCGAGCAGTTGCTGCCACTTCCTCGTGCTGGACATCACAGACTCCGCTCCTTGCGCTCGCTCCCACGTCCACTGTCTTTGCGTTACCTTCTTCCCTCCCTGGGCTGTTGAGGTTGCTCACTCCCCCAGCCACCGGCCGATTCTTAGCCTCTGCTCGAGCCTCTAGACTTTCAGCCAATGTTTCCTTGTGGTTGGTCCTTCCTGGTGTTTGTGAGCGTCCCGTTCGCTTGCCCAGCACCTGTGAAGGGGCGTGTGTGCCCAGTGGGGGTACCTGTACGCCCTCCGCTTCCTGCGGTGCCCCTGGGGCCTCTGGTGCTGTTAGCCGCTGTCTCGCACTCCACTTCACGCGACGGACTTCACACGCCCCCCTTTGCGCCTTTCCGCACTGTACCTTAGTTATGCACTGGCGATTCTTGTCAACCGTCACTGGGTACTTGGTCTCATGCCCGCACTCCGTGCAAGACCACGCCCGCTTCCACTGCCCTTGTGAGTGCAGAACCCTAAGGAACCAGCCCCGCATAGTTTTCGGATCCAGGGAGCTCAGTCCTCGTATGTCCCATCCTCGTGCTGTGAAGATGGCGAAGAGCACAGTCATCAGCCCACAATCACTTCTCCCCGGTCTCTGCTGTGGGACCTCTGCGTCATCTGAGCTCCAGCGCCACTGTTTCCGACCATTCAGTCTTTCCTTGTCAACCGTGATGTTCAGTACGGCAAGGTGGCTGCGCACTTCACCTCCTAACAGCCGTGCACCACTCGACACACCTCCGTTGAGCCTTCTCTCAGTGAGAGGACTGTGTCCAGCCGGGGGTCGCCACCCTGGGAGCTCCGCGACATCCAGGGGGTTGACATGGTCCATGTCTATTCCCCACTGAGGTTCCTCCTGGATTTCTGCTCCCAGTGCTTTCAATCGTCGAACTGATGCCACGAGCCACACCCACAGAAGGCTATGAATCTGTCCTCTCCATCTGCTGCTGTACTTTTGCGAGCAATCAAGCAGCTGCATCTTCCGTTCTCGTACATCTATGCTTGCCAGGAGCCAATGTTTGCCTTGCTCGAGATGGATGGGGATGAAGATGAAATCGTACAGGTCTGGGTCCACCGGTAGACACTTGACTTTGGTCCCGGGCCTGGCTCCCGTCGCCCGCTCCGTCCCCTGCTTTGGTTGACTCAAGAGATGTAGTAATGCTACCAGGGGCACGTCTGCATCCTTAACCGTGTCCCACGCTGCCCGGAGGAATGCGTATTCCCACGTACTCGCTACCCAATGTCGCCCTGCACATGGCCTTAATCCCTGATCTGCTGTGTTTCCATACAGTCCCCACTTGAGCATCATTTCCACCACGGCCCCCTCCAGGCAGTCACTCTGGTTTCTGGCTTCATGCTGAAATTCTACCCGCCGCACAGCTTCAGCTGAGATATTATGGTCAAGCCATTGCAAGGAGTCCTCCACTACCTTGCAGTTGCTCCACGTTACCATTTCCGTGACTGATCTCCGACACTTGACTCCCGCCTCTGTGTACCTGAGGGTTCCCCTTACTTGTACCTGCGGCCCCTCCACGTGTATGATATTCCCTTCTAGATTGCCGTGGTCCAGCCTTGCTCGCACTCTTAGCCCCAGGGCCTCTTGCTGCCAGGTTTGCTTCCAATCCCGCCCCCATGGCGCCCGCGTGACTGATGGCCCGCTGATGGCGGCAAAGAGGTGGGGGATGTCCAGCTTCAGAACGTTGCCACACGCTCCTCGGCACTGGCAGCAAGTACACGAGAATCTCTTCGCCCATGCCGCCAGTGTTTGATCTTCTGGTGCATAGTTCACCCACACCCACTCCCCTGGCAGTATGGGTTTTTTAGCTACCACAATCGTCACCACCATATCACGCGCCTCCGACATCCAGCGCACTGCCAATTCGGCATTGGTGTGCCGTGGGCAGCACGAATGGTCAATGAGATGTCCTATTCCCTCCGGACCTCTGCGTTTAAGGGCACTCTTCAGGATGTCACTGGGTTCAAGTCGAAGTAGAAGGGTGATGTCTGGAGGGGGCACCACCCAGACCTTCGTTGATCCGAACTTTGCTTCTCCCTGAAGGTTGTGTGCACAGGTGTACTGACACTGTTCACTTCCCTCCTTCTCCAGCTCATGCATAAGAGACTGCAACTCATCACCCTCCGGGCCCGCTCGAACGAAGGCGGAGTTCCCGAAGCAGGTGATGATTTCTCCCTGCTCAATGTGTGCTATGGCCATGACTCCTTTCGCCGCAAGCTCGCCCCCCCCTCCTTGAACTACTCGCACTATTTCCGGGCGTCCACTTGCAGGGAGTGCATTTCCACACTTGCACCCTCTTGGACACAGCACTTGGTCGAGTTGCCGCCCGTTACACTCTTCTGAGCCGTCCTCTTGCTCCTCGCGTTGCCCTCTCGATGCTGCAGCTCTTTTGGATGTTCTTCTTCCCTGCCGCTCACCTTTTTCCGGCGATTGTGCGCTTGTCAGCACACACTCCTGACACTGTCTAGCCGCCTCTCGAGACCAGGCGTCTGCCTTCTGCCACTCGTGCGCCGCAAACTCCTCGCGGCTTTTTGCCTTGTGGCATCCTCCACACAGCCGGCACTCAGGGTCCTCTGCCTGCTGCACTGCTGCTTGCTTCTCCCCCCCTGCTTGTTTCTCCTTCCCACCTTCGGCTGTTCCCACCCTCGGTGTCGCTCCTTCCACTCCTCCTTGATTATTTAGATTACTTAAAGCTGTCGTTACTTTGGTTGCTGCTGTGTGATGTATTCTGCGGTCTGCCCCACAGTGTTCCCTCCCCTGTATGTGCATATTCTTGTGTTGTGATGTATTCGTTGTGCCTACTCCCAGCTGCACATTCGTCCTTGGTTCTTGCTCTCCTTCAGCCTCTCCTCCAATCTTCTTACCGAATGTAAAAGAGGCTTCATCCTGGAGCAGATCTGCATAAGACTCCTGCACTGCCCGTGAACATTTGCTCCCCCTGCAGCAGCGCCCCTGCCTTGCCTTCTTCTCGCAGGGGTCTTGCACCCTCTTGCTACTCATCCATGCCCTCGGAGGTCCCTCCCCCTCCGCTCACTTCTGTCGCTTGGTTCATGGGCTTTCTCCCCGCTGCCTTGTCCTCGTCCTCGTTGTCTTCACGTGACCGCTGCTTCCCCGACGACTTTTGCTTACCGGAGATCGTGCCGTTCTCTATGGTGAGCACACTCCTTGCCAACCGTTCAAGAGGATTCTCTCCGTCCGGTTGCCATTGGCGAAAGCGGGGGTCGTCGTAGGACCACGTGAGGAAACTGTCCTGTGACGTGCGTGGTATAAACAAGATTGACGTTCCCTTTCTTCCCACTGGGATCATGCGCGGTCGTGATTCTGCCTGTTTCCGTGCGATCATCAGCAGTAGCCTGCGCGGTCCTCTCCAGTCCTTCATCGCCGGGTGACGTGCCAGGTTGTCCATGTTGATGCTCGCGTGAACTGCCTCCGGTGTCACGGGCAGCCACTTGCCGTCCATGAGACGCTGTCCAAAAGGTTTCTCCCCTTGTAGCTCTTGGCAGCCACTCTTCGGCTCCTGCACCCGAACCCCAGTCCACACGAAAGTCTTCTTGAGCAGCTCAGTCACATCTTGTTGTAGCGCCGCAGCAGATTTGCGAGCCACTGCCTGCTCCATCTCGAGACCATTCGTGAGCATCGAAGGCGTAAGGGTGTTCAAGCAATCCAGAAGATCTGCCCTATCCGTGCCGTCTCCGAACTGCTGCTCGAAGGAGATCACTTGTCTTGGCGAGATCACTTCCGGCAGGACAATCATGGCGCCTGTGGTGGCTTCGAGAACGACAAGGCGGTTGCGCGTTTGGAGCTCGTGAATCATGCTTGGTACAATGCGCCCGTGGGCCATTTCTGGCCAGCTGTCAGCAACCTCAGAGTACAGCGTCTCCCCCCTGGGCCTTCCACTGTTGGGCTCACCGTTGCCCAGACGGAGGTTTTTCGACCACTCAATGTGACACTGGTGCAGGGGTTTTGCTGGCGTCGTTGGGTTTGGTTGGGTGGCTACCCATACAAACCTCATCTCTCTCTCAGGAGTGTAGTACCACGTGCCCTCTGCTGCTCTGATCAAGGGTCTTGCCCCAAGCAGAGAGCCGTTGACCACCCCCGCCAACTCTTGCGCTTGGAGGAGGGTGAGGGAGAGGCTGCCGCTCCCGTTGGCCCGCTGCTGCTCCAAGATCTGGAGGGTGGGGGGGTGCTCGATCACGAACTCCTCACTGCCCTTCCCTACCACCCCTTCATGTGCTTCCCACTTCATGAGGCAACCTTGTACTTTGGCACAAAGCCACCAGTAAAATTCTTCTAGCATTTGTTGCGGCACTGTTGGGAAGGTCGCTGAGAGGGGAAGACCTACACGCAGTGGGTGCTGAGTCATAACTTCCCGATAGATTGAGTTCGCAAACAGCACAACTGAGGAGTCCTGCCCAACTGTGTGAACGACCAGCTTCGGTGTTTCGCAATTGAAATCGGATTGGAAGGCTGCATCAATGAGCGTGGTGTCCTGTGTTCTCCCCAGCGCTGTATTGCAGAGGGGGCCAATGGTGTTGTACCAGCGTTCTTCTGCCTGACGCTCTTCGTTCTCAGACCGGGATCCAACGTGCTGGTGGACCAGACCCGTATTCGTCATTCGGAAGGGGAACCAAAGCCCGTCTCGGACTACCAGCCGCACTTGTTGGAGGAAGACCATGGTGGCGACGCTGACACACCAGTCCCGCACTGACTCTCCGACCACCAGGGCCTCAGTGCCGTGTTCAGCAATGCCCAGTACCACATCTGTTGCATACGCTGCCGGTAGGAAGAGAAGCCATTGCTCATTCACGTCCACTGGTTGAATTACACCATCTTTCTGGAGCTGCATCAGTACCTGAAGAGCAGACTCACATGCCGCTTCCGAAGTCCCTGTATATTTGTGCAGGCTGCGAATGTGGAAATCCTGGCCATCTTCCGGCTGTGGTAACTCACTCATGCGGGTGACCGGCGTCAGCCCCTGCGCTGCGAAGATTACTTTTCGCTGATGGCCGTCTCCGTCATCCACGTACCTCGGCACCCAAATCCCTTCTTGCTTCTCTGCCAAGTCTCGGATTGCCGCTGCCACATCCTCATCGGCCGCGACTGGAGGTTGGAGCGCTTCCTTGATTATTGCTCCCACCACTTGCTGACGGCTCAGTTTCCCTTTAATGTTAACTGACACGGACACCGTTACCTTGGTGCCCACCTCCTGTTGTACCGTTATCTGCGCCTTTGCCTCACGCCATTCGCCCTTGTTGTCGTAGATCTTGCCCTTCCAGAGTTGGCTCAGGTCTTGCACAGCTACCACGACACCCGTTTCTCGATCCCAGCTCACGCTCCGACCCTGCTGCATCAGTACTGGCTCGGCAATGAGAAACTCTTTGCCGTCGGACGCGAGACTCCTGCGCAACCAATTTTCCACAGCACTTGTGATTCCTTCCTGGTGGAACACTTTTCCAAGCGCACACCGCTTCTCCTGTCCTGTCATGTCCGGAGTAGTCAGCTTTGAAAATCGGACGAGCGTCACAGGCCCCAGTGTGCTTCTCCGCCGAGTCACTTCCTCCTGGGCGTCTTGGAGCCATTCCCGATACTTCTGGAGAGCCTCCCGGTATTGCTCCTCTGCCATTGATACTTGCAGCTCCTTGCTCATTGCTTCTATTACGCCTGCCACGAAATTGGCTGTAATGTCATATCCTTGCCTACACTCCTTGTCGAGGTACAACTTGAGCATTGCCGCCGCTAGCGGCTTTTGCTCGACGCTGCTGTCCATTGCCCAAGTCAAGAGGTTGTTGGCCTTCTGAACGAGCTGTGTCGAAGCTGCATACTGGGCCACCACCCGTTCCTGCAGTATCGTGCATGCTGCTTTAATTCCCACCTCATGCACTCGGTCAGTCGCAGCCGCCTTTATCTCTCCGCATCCCAGCACGATGTACTCTTGTGCTCCTTTTCCAAGCCAGCAGGTCACCAGCGCTCCCTCTGCCTCCACCCTGTCCCTGTCCTCTTTCGTAGTGAAGTACGCGAGAATCAGAGGGCCACCATATAGTGGCGTTGTGCTGATGTCACTAGGTCGAAGGCCTTGAACCACATCCCCGTATCGCCTCTCCTCAATCACTCTTACACACATGAGGCCTGTTGCAAGGTTCTTCTTCTCCAGACTCCACCGAGCACATGCTGTGAGGAGGGAGTTGAGACCATTTCCTTCCAAGCCGAGGAGTTCGAGAATATCCCACATGAGTTTAATCTTTGAACGTTCCTCTGCATTGAAGTGAATCTCAAGAGCGTACGCAGACCTCACAGTCACGGTGCCATCGACACGAGTTCCCTCATCTGTCGTGAACACCAGCTGGCGATTTGTGATTGCATCGAGGAGGCCTGAGTTCAGCCCCCCCCCTCCCTGGATTCGAATTTCGATGGTGGGTGCGAAAGGTTTCCCACCTTTACCTTTGGTCTTGGCCGCTGTAGGCGCCGCCGATACCCGACTCTTGACATCGGCCACTTGAACTTCCGCCCCCAGATTCTTCAGGGCGGATACCATCTGATTCTTCGTGCATTGTGCGCCATGCTGCAGCGTTACGATCAGGTACACACTTCCCTGTTGTTGCTCCAGGATTTTCTTTACCGGAAACACACAGGTGTCAATCACCTGCGCCTCATTTACATCCTTCATCTCAGCCATGGCCTCCAGCAGCTGGTACTGTAGTGCTGCCTTTCTGGCCCTTGAGTCAGGTCCCGGCATTGGCTGCATCCCGGCTTTGGATAGTATTTCCTGCACCTTGTCCAGGACGTCATCTGACACCGCCTCGTGACCCATACCAAGACGCTGCAGTTTGGCGCTCAGCTCGTTCACTGCTGCGTGCGCCGTCTCCGTTTCAGCAAGCGCTGCCATCAGACTGTGTACCCGCTCTTGCTGCTTGATGGCCTTGGCGGTTGCACTCATTCTGACCTTTGCTGCCCACGCCGCCGGGTCGTTGGCTGCTGCCCGCGAGGCTTCCTGCTCCCGCTCCTCCCTGGCCTTCAGCTCCTGGGCGATTTGCTTTTGCAGCAGCGCAGCCGCTGTCAGCCCTCTCGCCGCTGCCATGTGGCTGTCCACGGCTATAGACGCCGCCTGCCACTCGCTCTGAAGGCCGCCGGGCGCTTGCGCTCCTCGACTTGGACGCCAATCGCTCACTCTGGGGAGGGTCTTGCTCAATGGTGCTGTGCGCCAGCTTGGGCACCCTTCCGCGTTTCGCCTTCTCTCGTGAGGCGAGCTGCGTACAGTTGCCAGTGCTGGTGTGCTTGCGTCCCAGCTGTTGCTCTGTACTGCAGGACAACGAACAGTCGCCGATGTCAGTGCTCGCCCTTGCACCCACTGCTCGTGCACCGTCGTCGCCATTAGTGAGCGCTCGGTACCCGCTCTTCCCTTCACCCCTGTCCACCAGAAGCTCCCGGTGCCTGCCCCTCTGCGTGCCTGGGGCCTTGGCCATCCTACACACTGCTGTTTCTGTACGTCCCCTGCGCTCGGTGTGCCCAAGGTGCGCTCTGTACTCAATGCATGCTCCGGCGGCTTTGGTGCCGCGGCCCGAAAAAACCGCAAGCGGTGGCTCCAGAAGCCCACGCTGTGCAGCTCGCCCACGGTGCTGGTCCCACGCCCCGGGCGCGGCTCGTGCGAGCTCAAACCATCACCGAGCAGACGATCATGGCCCAGCAGCACATCAGGCTGCCAGTTTGCAGGGATATCTAAGGTCGCACCTTGCAGGTTGACGCCCAGCCGCCGGCCGCCCGCCACCCGCACTTCCCCACCGCTCGGAGCAGTGTGAAGAGGCGGTTTTGGCGCGCGGCCCGACCGGCCGAGCATGAACCCGCGCTTTTTCGAATTCCCCATCACCATTTTTTCCCGGACTTTTTCACCAATAAACAACACACTCTCTCTGTGGTGCATGTGTATAATACAGCGCTGATATCAAAGCGAGTGCATTTTGTATAGAACTTGTTCCGTATATTTTTTAATGGCGGGAGAAAATGCTAAGGGGGTTACTGGAGCCGGAGGCTTCCCCTCGGAACACTCGTGTCTTTTCTTTTTTAAATGGCGGGAGAAAG
>JACCDO011506758.1_pt1 | contig 11213 bp, 7 predicted proteins | sample 7446101 | NCBI WGS metagenome assembly JACCDO01 (sample SAMN15323440, study PRJNA562643) | freshwater metagenome | isolation source: river surface water | place: USA:Blue River Watershed | collected 2017-08-16
TATGTCGAAGGTATTTCAAACATTATTGTGAAAAATCTAAATGCACTGGATGTAACCCAAAGACCGGTTCATTGTACAGATAAAAAGAGAGAAACAATCTATATAAAGGATGACAATAAATGGGAAAAAGATGAAGAACGGAAAATGATGCACAAAATGATTAAGAAAGTCGCCGATAAAAATGCGCGTTTGTTACCGAAGTTTACCGAAAAATATCCTGATTATAAAAATTACCATTCCAAAAATTCCGACAAATACAGTAAAATCATCGTAGAATCAATGGGTGGTTCCGGTGATAATGATTATGAAAAAGAAGAGAAGATAATCAAGAATATTGCCAAAAATATTGTGGTGGAAAAGTAAACTCTTTAAGTACCTTTTACAATTTATTATATAAATTATGAAAAATATACCCCGGAAAAGTTTTTTTGAAAATTCATTTTGGACATTTATTTTTGTCCATTTTCGATTTTCTAAAATACTTTATGGAAAAACACGTTTTGTGACCATAATTGAAATTTATGGTCAGGACACCAAAAAAATAATTCTAAAATTGTGACGGTAATTTTTTTTTATTTTTGTGAAAAACACCAAAATTATTATATATTTGTAATATATGGAAACTTTAGGAAACCAAAATATGCCAAAAATATGCCCGAAATTATGCCCGAAATTTTGTTGCAATATATGTGACTATAATACGTCTAAAAAGAGTAGTTATGACAATCACTTGGTATCATCTAAGCATCAAAAAAACGTCAAAGGAAACGTTATGGAAACCAATGGAAACCAAAATATGCCAAAATTATGCTCTTCAAAATATTTATGCGAAATTTGTAAAAAAGAATTTAAAAATCGATCCGGGTTATGGAAACATAATAATAAAGGAAATTGTCTAAATAAAAACGACGTTAATTTTAATAATGCAAATGAAGAAAATTTGGAAATAAATAGTAAAGAATCTATTGAAAAAAGCTTGAATGATAAAGATTTGATAATGATGCTAATAAATGACAATAAGGAATTGCGAAATTTACTACTAGAACAATGCAAGGAAAAAGACGAATATAAAACAATGATGATGAAGGTACTAGAAAACGGTACTACTAATATAACTCACACAAATTCGCACAACAAAGCATTTAACCTTAATTTTTTCTTAAACGAGACCTGCAAAGACGCAATGAATATTATGGATTTTGTGGAATCTATCAAGCTACAAGTCTCTGATCTAGAAAGTGTTGGTGAACTTGGTTATGTCGAAGGTATTTCAAACATTATTGTTAAAAACCTGAATGCACTAGATGTAACCCAAAGACCGGTTCATTGTACAGATAAAAAGAGAGAAACAATGTACGTTAAAGATGCCGATAAATGGGAAAAAGACGAAGAAAGACAACTGATGCACAAAATGATTAAGAAAGTCGCCGATAAAAATGCACGTTTGTTACCCAAGTTTACCGAAAAATACCCGGATTATAAAAATTACCATTCCAAAAATTCCGACAAATATAGTAAAATAATCGTAGAATCAATGGGTGGTTCGGGAGACAATGATGCGGAAAAAGCGGATAAAATCATACGTAATATTGCCAAGAATGTCGTGGTGGAAAAGTAATAGTTACAATATATTCAAATGGAATAATATTTGAATATATCGAAATACGTGGTATTATATTTGTTTACGATAAATACTCCTTGAACAATTCAACCGTATTTTTACCCGACTCCTTCGCCTCTTTATCAGATCCCAATGCCATGTTCAACTCTGTTATATCAACATTCACCACATTTGTTTTGTTTTTCAAATCTTGCAAGACATTTTTACCGATGTCCATTTCTATTCCGCCGGTAACAGCGGTTCCAGTGGACGGTACATAACTTTTGTCCATACAATCCACATCAAACGACAAATGTATTGGATTTTCACCTGCAAAAGCCAATATTTTATTCATTGCATTTTCATAGTCAGTATTCAATTCCTTAGGGTCGATAAATTTAATGTTGTGTTTATAGACTAAATCCCTTTCAAATATGTCCCAACATCTGCTGCCAATATAAAGCAAATTATCGAATTTTAAGGTATGCTTAATAAAATCGAAATGTGTATTATGATCGATGCCGGTTATAAAACTTAACGGCATACCGTGGTAATGTTTTGATTTCGACTGCTTATAAGTATTTATATCGGCGTGAGCATCAAAATAAATCACCTTGGCATTTGGATGACGATTTAAGGTGTCTGCTATGGTTGCAATAGACATTGAGTGGTCACCCCCAATATTTATTTTAGGCCCACCATATTTTTTATTTACTTTATACAAGTCGCTAATATTGGTAAAAAAGTCGCCGGTATTTTTAACGTGAACAATACGATGTTTCTTTTTATTTACATACTTGGATAAAAACTTGGGTGCTTTATCAACACCGTGTTTGGTTTGGCCTAAATCGTGCGGAAATAAAATGATAGTTTTGAATTTTCGTTGTGAGTAATTTTTAAGTGTTTTGGGTTTTGCATAAGTTTTTCGAATTCTATACTCATAATTGCGTTTCGTATTTTTTTTAGGTTTATGACAATCTGTAATACCAAACATCGAGACTTCGTGTTTAACTTTTCTAGTTTTACTAGGCATTTTATAGTATATTGTAATATAATAAAAAATTTGCGGTTTATAAATTTTTATTTGTCCGAAAAATTAATTTTCATAATCAGCGGCAACCGTATCTACCACCCGTTTTCTCAATTGATAATTTAAACAATACATTAATAAAGACGGAGGTAGTTCATTCACATATTTTTGTACAATAGAGTTGTTAACAAAGAGTTTTTGTTCTCTGAGTTCATTTAAATATTTTTGATGTAGGGTATACATATGAGTCCTATATTGCTCGGAAAATTCAATCAACGGTTTTTCCTTTTTAATGTAACAAGAAATATAGTTGGCAAACAATGTGTTGGTAAATAAATGTACCTGATCTCTGAAAGTGGAAAATTCACGTTTGTTCTCCGGATAAAACTTCAAGAAATCCCCAACTTTTCCCTCTTTTCTTAGAGACAAATATTGATATTGCAACTTTGGCTGGTTACCCCGTAAATTTCTTACTTGCTCATAGGCAGGATTTCTAATTTTCGTTCGTTCTCCGGTGCATTTATTATACAAAACAACGCCAACAATATCATAGGATGTATTCATAGAGGCATATTTCTCAATTAAATCCGCATATTTATCAAATTTATATATTTTTGGGAACATAACAGTGGTATTTAAGGCAAAAAATGTGTCTCTAAAATCTTGCACATCTTTTACGTCAATATAAATATTGTCTACTTCATTATGAATTGCATACACGGCAACTAGATACAATTGCGGTTTTTTAAATGGCACCACAATTCGGTTTTCAGGATGTTGTACAACAAAACTATAACAATATTCTTTCTCCAAATTATCCAATACTAATTGATTTTCTTTGGCCGCCTCTAAAAACATTTCCCGGAACGTACGTGCTCGAGGTCCCTTATAAAAACTAGAAGTCGCTCCTACTGTATTACGGGTGGAAATTTCCCAAGCACCATTTACACCAATAGAATCATCCCAAAATACATTAATCATAGTGCCTTCAACGAATTCTTCGGCAACAATCCCAGCCGTATCTTCTGAGTATTTTTTAATGAATTCATCACACAAAATTGATTTAGGAGGAGCAAAGGCAACCACATTATTAATACTGTTGACCACCACTGAGCGACACAACCCGTAGCTAGGTATTAGGTCAATGTTTAACAGGTTTTTATCATATCTAATAACCCGATAAGTTGAATTATTAGATGTTCTACATTCGATTTTGTTTAATTTTAGTATATTTTGCATACTTTTGTCATCGCCATTAATAATATCGGTAAATCCGGAAATATTAGACAAAATATATCTTACACAGGTCATTTTATATATAATTGTAGATTTGTCTTTAAACTAATTATTTATTGATTTATACTTAAGTATAAAAATTTCTATTATAAATATAGAAACAAAATGTCATCAAATAGTGAAAACGAAAATAAACAAGAAAAAGAAAAGGTAGAAGAAAAGGACGAAGAAAAGGTAGAAGAAAAGGACGAAGAACAAGAAGAATTAGAAGAATTAGAAGAAAAGGCTTCCCTATCATTTTCTCCCGATATTAATAACCCAAATACAAGGACGAATGACACTATATTAGAATTACAATTAGGCGATGTTATTCATATAACAAACCCCGTAAATGATGAGCTCAATGACCAAAATTTCATCATTGATTATATCGATAAGACGAAGGCCTATTTAATCAACACCGATACAATGAACCGCATTAGAGTATCCATCACTCCCGAAGGCGTACTCGGCGACGGTAACATAACACGCATATCTATTTTAAGTCGCGATGATACCGGCAGTTATGCAAGACAAAACGATTTATTGCCAGGAAAATGGATTAATATTTATTTTGGCGGGGACTTTCCAGTTATCATAACCGGAGAGATTACCAATTTGGAAAACGATATGATAGAAATAAAAACAATAGACGGCGACATCATCTATTTGAATTTCGATTATAAGGGTATTCCGGAGAATCTACCAATAGAAATGATTGAAATTAGAGAGAAGCCTACCAAACAACTAACCGAAGAACAAGAAGAACAATTCCAGGAATACGCAGAAGAAGGTGCCGAAGAAATCCCCGAATTAGCAGAAGAGCGTGTTTTCGTAGACCCTGCAAAATTACAATTGAATATTCCGGTGAAAAACATTAAGGACCAGCTGCGTGAATTCATTATTAAAGCGGATCAAGTAAAATTTGGCGACGAAGAATTTGGCCCTATTGTTCAATATCTCGACGTATCAACGAAAAGCCAAAGATACAGTATTGAAACCCAAGTTAGCGATTTATTAGACGAACTGCTATCCACCGTTCCAAATGCACAAAGAACTCCAAGGGTATTGAATAATATTCACATTATGATTGAACGATTTAAGCAACTAAGAGAGCATTTTTCGTATTTTGATCAGTACGGAAATGTAGAAAGCGCATTAGTAAAAGAGGCCACCTACAAACCATTGTCGTCATATTTTGCGAATTTTAAATTAAATTTGTACTGGATTTTACCAGTTGTTAAAAATATCAAAAAGGTTTACAATGTAGACCACGTAGACGAAGAAAACAACGATATAATAGACCTAGATTTAAGTAGAGATATTATTAGTATACAAGAATTAATTGAAAATTATAAGGCGTCCGATTTACCTATTGAGCAAAACAAATACGCGTCGCTTTATTCCGAACTAAATCCATATTTTACACCCTTTGAAAGACTTGGCGACGAAAAGTCTGCCGGCATTATTGATGACAAATATGTATTCGATGATATCAACACTATTGTAGACAATTTAGAAGAAATGTACTCGTCGATTTTTAACAGTAATTCAATAAGAAACCGTCGTTTTGTCATACAGAAATATAATACAGCACTGACAAAATTAGACACTATTGATTCAACCGGTGCAAAGTTGGTTACCGTGCGTACCAATATTTCCAGCAACGATAATATGTCAATCAAGTCAGTGTTAACTTTACCGGAACAAATAATGAGATTTTCAAAGATAAATCTACCAGGTACAAGTATTTTGGATAAAGCAAATTTGAACTTGACATTTTTAAATTATTGGCAATTACTTAAAAAGAAAACCAACGTGAATAATATTTTTATTGATAATTTTGAAAAAGATTTGGAATTCAACGAACAAAATTTTGCCAACAATATTAAAAATTTTATTTTGAATTTAAGCGACGAAGATACCAAGGGTATTACTAGAAAAGAATTGTATGATAAATTTATAAACACTTTGATACCAAAAACGCGTGTTTTATTTAACTTGATGAAAAAATATATCAAAGGTAAATTGTCGATTGTGGATGTAGTATCTTATTTGGAGCCATTTTTAATTTACGCCGACGATTTAACATTTATGCAATACAAAGAAATTGTAACTTTTATAGACGAGCAAATTTCAAAATACAATAAGGAATTTGTCGAACGTTCCCGAATTTTTAAGACGCTTGGACAAACAAGAATGAAACAAACACTAATTACCACCAAGGCGTTTTCAATTATTGACATACTCAATAAAAATTTGAGAGAGGAAGTAATCGCAGATGGTTATGATATGCACAATCCGGAATACACCTTCACTAATTCCGAAATTTTACGTAAATTGACAATACGAGATTACACCAAATTATATACTACGGCTCTCTCTGTACAAAGTTTCCCGTTAATGTTTCCTAGCGAATTTTCCAATCTTTTTGAGGAAGAAAAGAAAAAAATAGACGATAAATTAAAGAAAGAGGAGAAAGACGATAAATGTAAAACGTTTACCATTGCAAAATACTATACCTCTCTAGATGAATTGAATGCAGACAACGATAATACTATTTATTTCGACAAAAAGTACGACAAGACGAATTATGGTGTACTAGAAGAAGTGTACGGTAAAGAGGTTCTTACGATGTCACCCGAAGATTTACGTCAACATATTATCAGGGATTTAATGAACAAGAAAAAATACACGGAATCAGAAGCAGAGTACCAAGCCAATACTTTGATAGATGGTCATAAAAAGGTATTGGACGGACAAATTGCACTATTATATAAAGGTTACAATGAAAATAGTGCAAATGAAATAGATTTTTATGTTCGTACAAATAATAAATGGGTTATTGATGAAGAACTGAATAAAGAGAAGATAAACACCGACGAATCTTCTGTGTTATGTGATATTCAAAAACAATGTGTAAGCGTTGCTAGTAATATAGACGATAAATGCGAAAGTGTGAAATCAGATGAATTAGGACTGCAAACCAAACTGCTTAAGGATGTTATTAGTGAATTCGATTTGAAATACAAAATGTCGAAAGAGGAATTTCAAAAATCCGTGACGGATAAATTCAACTATTTAAAATCTATTATTGCTCTTCTAACCAAAATAGAAACAAACAATATGTTAAAATACAATAATCAGAAATATAAATTGGGTATAAATGCAGAAGACGATAAAAATATTAAGCCGGTGTCTCCTTTTCAAGAAATATTGAATTTGATTTTGAGCCAAACCGATTTTGTAAAAAAACAAAACGACATTATTAAATTTGTAAACACTTATACTAGAAAAGCGTTAAAAGGATTAGGACCTTTAAATGAATTCGAAAGCGAACATTGGTTATATTGTATTAAAACAAGTGTACCATTACTACCATCATTTAAATATGATTTGGCCGAATCATTCGTCGTCAATGGGCAATACGGTTATCGCGATTATTTAGAAATAGTAAAATCTACAATAGGCAAGCAAAGTGATGACGGCGAATGGTGGTGTGACGAACATAGTGGATGGCCCATTTGTCCAACAAGTTTTGATGTGGAAGAAGGATACGAGGAAGGATTCAAGGTTTCCAGCAGAGCCGTTATGGAAGATGATGCGGGAAATAAGATTGTATCCGCGCTGGCCGAAAATAGTATAAAATATGATACCCCTGATACCCGAATGGTGAATAACATAGTAAATGCACTCAGTATAGCGATGGGTATTAACATTGAAACCCAAAAGGAATTTATTATCAATTGTGTAATAGATTCCATTAGAAATACGGTTGAATCCGAAAGTGATTATAAACAAATGGTGAGAGAAATGGCCGAAAAAGGAAGGAAAATAATGTCTTACAAGGATTTTTATAATACGTCTCTCTTGTATTATACTCTTGGATCATTTTTGATAGCACTACAAACTGCGATACCCTCGGTTAAAACTAGAAAAACACATCCCGGATGCATCAGGTCTTTTACAGGATATCCTTTTGAGGGCGCCGGTAACCTGAGCAGTTTAACCTATTTAGGTTGCATCGCATATGATATACGGGAAGCGGGTGAACCTTGGAATGTACTAAAGGGTAAAAAACAGGAGGCTATTATAAATAAGATTAAAAGTGTTATAGACGATGTATTGTTAGCTATTCCTGACGTAAAAAGGAAATTCGATGAAAAAACCGAATATTTATTGACCAATCCTGCTACGGAAATTCCTGAAGAGCACGACATTGCCAAATGGTCGCAATTTTTACCACCACTAGTGAATTACAAGATAAAGCACCTAGTAAACATTTCAAACGAATTTAAAAAATCATTAATGTCAGAATTGCGTTCGGGCACTGTCAACCAAAGAGAGAAGTTACTAGTGATTGATTCAAAAATAATCCAATTCTCTCTAGCTATTGTGGAAAAAATCCAAGACATTGTTAAAAAACACAATTTACTTCTTCATACATCAGGAAACGAGCCATATTTGGAAAATTCTTGTTGCGATAGTAAGGAAAATGAATCAACGGTCGATTATTTTATAGCCAAAGACCCTAGAATCGCGGAATACAACAGTATTGTTACACAATTATCCAATATGATGGAAGATATACACAGTTTTTCCGAAGGGGGATTATTTTATAGTAATATTAACACAAAAAACAAATATCCATCCATCAATACAGATTTCAACGAAAGAACCATATATTTGGCATTTATTTACTTTTGTAAATTTAAATCACTCATTCCAATTCCTGAGGATTTGTTGCCCTTATGTACGGACAAACCCGCGCCTACTCTTATTAATCCAAATGACTCGGTGGACCGTATTATCCAAAAACTAAAAGATGATGGAAGGAATTACACGAACGACCAATTTTTAAGATTACTGCAATTGATAGGCCAGCATAATATTATAAACATTAATTTGGATGCGCCTGAAATATCGACCATTACAAAATTGTCTAAAACGATTGAAGCTATAGATGATGAAAATGACGAGGTATTTGAAAAATCATTACGGGACCTGATGAATAATTCAATGGATACATTTGATATTGCTAGCGAAAATTATACAAAGGAAATAAAGGATTTAAACAACTTTTTAGTGCGAAATAACGAATCAATGAAAGAAGAAATAATCGATTTTGTTCAAAAGAATAAAGGATCGTCCATAACAAATAGTTTAGTACGAAAAATGGTGAAGACAATACAAAATTTGTCTAGTTGGTCAGCGGACAATTCAAATAGAAATGAAAATTTGAAAATTTCGGATGACAAACTCTATAATATTGTGAATTTCTATAAAAATTTCATAGATAATTTTGTCAACATTTTCCCAAATATAATTTTAAATAAGGTGAATTATGATGAGATTCATATTCCAAATTATTACGGGTTTTCGAAATCCCATTCTTACAAACTAAAAAATTTTATTAGCAACTACTATAAAAAATTAAAATCTTTTTATGGAATTCCTACCCTACAAAACGTATTAACTACCGTACAGCGAAGTGCTAAAAATTTGGTAAAAATAGCCAATGTAACTCCTAGTTTTACAAGTATTAAAATTAGTGAAGACAAAACTATCAAACCGATATTTGATGAAAGAACAAGTAGACTCTTATTCGAATATTATTTACTAAGAGTTTTGATTCATTATATTGAGTTAGCGGATGAACCTGAAATGGTTGTTACGGGGGTGCAAAAAGAAAAGGAGGTAACCGATATTTTTGCAGTTGAATATTTAGAAGAAACCAATACGAGAGTAGATTTAGCAATGACCACTAGGAATGAACAAGATACTAGAATATTAACTGGCAACCAAAAACAGTTAAGACAGAATACAGCGGAATTATTGTTGGTATTTATAGATATAATGGAAAATCAGAAAGACACGGTCGATGTATCTTATGAAGACATACAAGATAGAGTATTTAAACTAAGAGAAAAGGAAAAGGATTTGGTAACCGATAGACTTAAAAATATGACTGATGAGAAAAGAGATGCCGATACTATACTTAAAATAAACAAGTTAGGAATGTATAGTAAAGGAATGCAAAAAGGGTTAACGACTTTAGACAAGGATTTCTACGATGAAGAGCAATCTTTTAGAGATGAAATGACACGAGCAGAGAGAAATATTCGCAAGAAAAATGCCGATGCAAATGATGAAAACATAGATATTTTGTTAAATGAGTATATAGAACAACAACAGGCAGAGGCAGAAATTGAGGCAGAGGTCTATGATATGGAGTATATGAATGAAGGTTATTTTGATGGAAATACCGATGGTGTAGGAGCACCGGAGGAAGAATACGATGATTATCAGGACGACCTTTAATCACCTTTAAGAAAGGTGGAGCCAAACACCGTCCACCTTTAAGCACCCTTTATCCACCTTTAAGAAAGGTGGAGCCAAACCTTCTTTTTCAAAAAATATGAAAAATGTTTATAATTATAAAAAATTGTTTATAATTATATATAAGACAAAAGATGTACAGAAACTATATTAGACAAAATATCACAATCATTGCTATTCTATTATTTATTATTATTTTTGGTAGTATCCAAATGATGAAACCAGCGTGTTTTTATAACAAAGATGGAAGTATACGCGAATTTGGTATTGGATATAAAAACAAAACCATTTTGCCCATTTGGCTATTATCATTAGTTTTAGGAATTTTGTGTTATTTAGCAGTTATGTATTATGTAGATTATCCAAGAATATTTTAGGTAATTTGCTTTACACATTAGATGTAATTTTAAAAGTAACCATATAGAGCTAATTATATATTTGAATTATGCACATTTCGAATACAGTAAGATCGCGAATAATGGTTTTTGCAACTAGTTGGGGTGTATTGGGATACTACCGTGGTACACAACATTACGATTATAAGTGTAAGATAGAGATGGAAAAATACAATAAAAAAATGATCGAATACAAAAAAGAGATGGAAAAATATAATATAGAAAAAATAAAATATTCATATGCATATGAACCAACATTACCTAGTAACAAACCAGCGAAATATTATATAACGAACATACTGTTTGGCTTATATGGGTCTTGTTTATATATCTATCCGCTCAGTGGACTATTATATTTTTTCAAAGAAATTTATAGGTTGGAGATATATTTACGCAATTTACCCGATGAGAAAAAGAAAAGATACTACAATACATTAGATATTTAGGATGAAATATATTTTATCAAAAAATAAATTTACTAATAAATTTATTTTTCACTTTTATAAAATGAAATGAAAGCTCCAGTTGAGGATTGAACTCAAGACCTTTACATTACAAGTGTAATGCTCTACCA
>JACCDO010901973.1_pt1 | contig 11212 bp, 6 predicted proteins | sample 7446101 | NCBI WGS metagenome assembly JACCDO01 (sample SAMN15323440, study PRJNA562643) | freshwater metagenome | isolation source: river surface water | place: USA:Blue River Watershed | collected 2017-08-16
GGGACATGATTTCCCTAATCTGACCTTGGTGGGCGTAATCGATACCGATAGTGCGCTATTTAGCCCAGATTTCCGCGCCTCGGAACGTTTGTTTTCCCAGTTGATGCAAGTGGCTGGCCGCGCTGGACGGGCAGATAAAGCAGGTGAGGTATTGATACAAACCAGTTTCCCAGAGCATCCTTTATTTCACGCTTTGGTGCAGCAGGACTATGCCAGTTATGCCAGCGAATTAATGCAGGAGCGCAGCCTAGCTGGCTTCCCACCATTTAGTTTTATGGCGCTGATACGCGCCGAAGCCAGCCAATATCGCGATGTAGATGCTTTCTTGCAATTCGCCTACGGGCAAATGCGCGCGCTGGCCAAGCAAGTGACTTGTTATCCACCTATGCGGGCGCAGATGGAACGTTTGAAAGGCATGGAGCGCGGACAGATAGTATTGCAATCGCCGCAACGAGGCGCTTTACAGAAACTGCTGGCGCATATTATCACGCTGCTACGCGAAAGCAAACTGGCCAGTCGCGTACGCTGGCATGTGGATGTTGACCCGATTGAATTTTAGCCTTGCGCTTGCTATTGGGCTTGATGGTATTGCGGACTGATTTGCTTCAACGCTTGTAACATGACCAAGGCATGTTCAGGGTCTGTCCATTGTGTGATGCCATGACCTAGATTGAAGATATGGCCGTGGCCGTGGCCGTAGCTAGCTAAAATACGCGCCACTTCTTGTTGTATCGCGGCTGGTGTGGCTAACAAAATAGCTGGATCCATATTACCTTGTAGTGCCACTTTATCGCCTACACGGCGTCTAGCCTCGCCAATATTCACTGACCAATCCAACCCTAAAGCATCGGCACCACTATTGGCTTGCGCTTCTAGCCATAGCCCACCGCCTTTGGTAAACATAATGCAGGGGATTCTTTGGCCGTCGTAGTGTTTATGCAAACGGCTGATAATGCGTTGCATATAGGACAAGGAAAATTCCTCATAAGCCGCATCGGATAGGGCACCGCCCCAAGAATCAAAGATCATCACCGCTTGTGCACCAGCCTCGATTTGGGCATTTAAATATTGGCTAACTGTATCGGCGGTGGTGCTTAAAATATGATGTAACAAATCCGGTCTGCCATAGCCCATTTTTTTCGTATTGAGAAAGTCTGTGCCGCCTTGGCCTTCTACCATATAGGTGGCCAGTGTCCATGGGCTGCCAGAGAAACCGATTAATGGCACACGGCCGTCTAAGGCATGACGAATTTGCCGCACCGCATCGAACACATATTGCAATTTGCTCATATCCGGCACAGCCAGTTGTTTGATATCCGCTTCCGACTGTAAAGTGCGCTCAAATTTTGGCCCTTCACCCTCTGCAAAATACAGACCCAAGCCCATCGCATCTGGCACGGTGAGAATATCGGAAAACAAAATCGCCGCGTCTAGTTGCGGGTAACGGTCTAACGGTTGCAAGGTGACTTCGGTGGCAAAATCTGGGCTTTGGCAAAGCTGCATAAAGCTGCCGGCATTTTTTCGGCTAGCACGATACTCAGGCAGATAGCGACCCGCTTGGCGCATCATCCACACCGGTGTGTAGGGTGTGGGTTGGCGCATTAGGGCGCGCAAAAAGGTATCGTTTTTTAGAGGGCTCATGACAGGATTCTATAAAAAAGGGTGCCTAAGCACCCTGAGGATTAACGAGGCAGAGTCGAGCTTCCCATTAGGAATTCGTCCACTGCGCGCGCGCATTGACGACCTTCGCGTATCGCCCAAACCACCAGCGATTGACCACGACGCATATCGCCGGCAGCGAACACTTTATTCACCGAAGTATGGTAGCTGAGCTGACCTTCGGTGTCGGCTTTGGCATTGCCACGTGGGTCTTTTTCAATACCAAATGCATCTAGCACTTTTTGTATTGGGCTGACAAAGCCCATGGCCAACAATACCAAGTCGGCTTTGATGGTAAATTCGGAACCTGCGACTTCTTGCATTTTGCCGTCTTTCCATTCCACGCGCGCTGCCAGCAAGCCAGTCACTTTGCCATTTTCGCCTATCAATTTTTTGGTAGTGACCGACCAATCGCGTTCACAGCCTTCTTCATGTGAGCTAGAAGTGCGCAGTTTGAGTGGCCAATTAGGCCAAACCAACTCTTTATTTTCTTTCTCAGGTGGCTGTGGCATCAATTCAAATTGCGTAATGCTGGCCGCGCCGTGGCGGTTAGAAGTGCCCACACAGTCAGAACCAGTGTCACCACCACCAATCACCACCACGTGTTTATTGGTGGCTTTAATTTGGTTTTCTATCTTGTCGCCTGCTACCACTTTGTTTTGTGGTGCTAGGAAGTCCATGGCAAAGTGCACGCCGTCTAACTCTCTGCCGGGTACAGGCAAATCGCGCGGATATTCAGCGCCGCCTGCCAACACCACAGCGTCATAGTCTTTGACTAAGTCTTCTGCGTTAACATTGTCGCCCACCTTATGGTTGACGCGGAATTCCACGCCCTCGGCTTGCATTTGTTGCATGCGTCTATCGATATGGCTTTTCTCTAACTTAAAGTCCGGGATGCCATAGCGCAACAAGCCACCAATACGCGATTCTTTTTCAAACACCACCACTTGATGGCCAGCGCGTGCTAGCTGTTGCGCAGCGGCTAGTCCAGCAGGGCCAGAACCGACGATGGCGATTTTCTTACCAGTTTTATGTTTAGCTGGCTCGGGCACTACCCAGCCGTTTTCCCATGCTTTATCAATAATGGCGTGCTCAATCGACTTAATGCCCACCGGATTGCTGTTGATATTTAAGGTACAAGCCGCTTCGCATGGCGCTGGGCAGATACGACCAGTGAACTCAGGGAAGTTGTTGGTGGAATGCAATACATCGATCGCTTCGCGCCAATTTTGTTGATACACCAAGTCATTCCAATCAGGAATGATGTTATTGATAGGACAGCCATTAGTACAAAACGGGATACCGCAATCCATACAGCGGGCACCCTGAATTTTGGCTTCTTCATCGCTTAGATGAATAACAAATTCTTGATAATTTTTGACACGCTCACCAACTGGCAGATTTGCCTCGGAAAGTCTGTCAAACTCTAAAAATCCTGTGACTTTACCCATATTAAGCAGCTTCCTTGTTTGATGCGGCAGCCAATTCGGTCAGCGCACGTTTATATTCATTTGGCATCACTTTGACAAATTTTGCTCGTTGATTATCCCAATCGGCACGAATCGCTTTGCCGCGCACGCTATCCGTGTAGGCAATATGTTGATCCAGAAGCGCCAATAGGGTCACTTCGTCGGGTTGATTTAAATGTTGCACCGCACCAGCAGGGACTTTATTGGCAGCCTCTACTTTTTCTAGCGACACCATCGCCATATTGCAGCGTTTAGCGAACATACCGTCTTCGTCATATACATAAGCCACACCACCGGACATACCGGCAGCGAAGTTCAAGCCAGTTTGACCGAGGATAAGCACCGTGCCACCCGTCATATATTCACAACCGTGGTTGCCTACACCTTCTACCACTGCGCTGGCGCCAGAGTTGCGCACGCAGAAGCGTTCACCTGCCACGCCAGAGAAATAACTTTCACCGGTGGTGGCGCCATACATCACGGTATTGCCGACGATAATATTTTCATGCGCCACGCCACGGAAGGCTTTAGGCGGCTTGATAATAATACGTCCACCACATAGTCCTTTACCCACATAGTCATTGCCCTCGCCCTCTAGCTCTAGGGTGATGCCCTTGCTTAAGAAGGCGGCAAAACTTTGCCCAGCGGTACCGTTCAGTTTGATGTGTATGGTGTCGTCAGGCAGTCCTTGACGACCATAGCGCGCAGCAATCTCATGCGATAGCGTGGTGCCTACCGTGCGATTGGTATTCTGCACTGGCAGTTGTATGCTGACCTTCTCGCCTTTTTCTAAAGCCGCTTTGGCTAGACGCACCAGCTCATTGTCCAAGGCCTTATCCAGCCCGTGGTCTTGTTTTTCGTTATGACGCAGCGATACCGTGGCCTGCATTTTCGGTTGATAGAAGATACGGCTAAAGTCCAGTCCAGCGGCTTTCCAGTGGTCTATGCCTTTTTGCATATCGAGTAAATCAGCGCGACCGATTAAGTCGGCAAATTTTCTTACGCCGATTTGCGCCATCAGTTCACGCACTTCTTCGGCGACAAAGAAGAAATAATTCACCACATGCTCAGGCTGGCCTGTAAAGCGTTGTCTTAATACTGGGTCTTGCGTTGCTACACCGACTGGGCAAGTATTCAGATGGCATTTGCGCATCATAATGCAGCCTTCTACCACCAGCGGTGCGGTGGCAAAGCCAAACTCGTCAGCGCCTAGCAAGGCACCGATGACCACATCACGGCCGGTTTTCATTTGACCATCGACTTGCAATACCACGCGACCGCGCAATTGATTCATCACCAAGGTTTGTTGTGTTTCTGCCAAACCAATTTCCCATGGGGTACCAGCGTGCTTCACCGAGGAGATGGGGGAAGCGCCAGTGCCGCCATCATGGCCTGCCACCACGATATGGTCTGCTTTGGCTTTGGCCACCCCAGCGGCGACCGTTCCGATACCGGTTTCAGATACCAATTTGACGGAAATATCGGCTTTAGGATTGGCGTTTTTCAAATCGTGAATTAACTGCGCCAAGTCCTCAATCGAGTAAATATCATGGTGTGGCGGTGGCGAAATTAAACCTACGCCAGGCACCGAGAAACGCAATTCAGCGATATACGGGCTGACTTTGTGGCCGGGTAACTGACCGCCCTCGCCCGGCTTAGCGCCTTGCGCCATCTTGATTTGAATTTGATCGGCGTTGCTTAAATATTCTGCGGTAACACCAAAACGACCTGATGCGACTTGTTTGATTTTGGAACGCATAGAATCGCCAGCTTTCAGCTCGATATTGCGTTCAATCAGCGCCTTGCCTATCACCTCAGCCAAGCTGCTGTCTTTGGCCACAGGGATAAAGCGCTTAGGATCTTCGCCGCCCTCGCCAGTATTCGACTTGCCGCCTATGCGGTTCATGGCGATGGCCAAGGTGGTATGGGCTTCGGTAGAAATCGAGCCTAGCGACATGGCGCCGGTGGCAAAACGTTTGACGATTTCTTTCGCTGGCTCCACTTCCTCAAGCGGGATAGGCGCGCCAGCTGCTTGAATCTCGAACAAGCTACGCAAGGTCATATGACGTTGGCTCTGGTCATTGATGAGCTTGGCATATTCTTTATAGGTCGAAGCCGAACCAGTGCGCGTGGCGTGTTGCAGTTTGGCAATCGAATCCGGTGTCCACATATGTTGCTCGCCACGGATACGGAAAGCATATTCACCGCCCGCGTCTAGCGCATTGGCTAATACTGGATCATCACCAAATGCTAGCTGATGCATTTTCAGCGCTTCGGCCGCCACTTGTGGCAAGCCTATGCCTTCAATATGGCTGGCAGTGCCGGTGAAATAATGCTCAACAAATTCTGAATTGAGGCCTATCGCTTCAAAAATCTGCGCACCGCAATACGATTGATAAGTCGAGATGCCCATCTTAGACATCACCTTGTGCAAGCCTTTACCTATCGCTTTGACAAAATTCTTAGTGCTCTGATAGACCTCATTGGGGGTCATTTCTTCAATGCTGCGTAATACCAACCAAGGGCATACCGCTTCTGCGCCATAGCCGCCGAGTAAAGCAAAATGATGCACTTCACGCGCCGAACCAGTATCGATCACCAAGCCGGTGCTGGTGCGCAAACCAGCGCGCACCAAGTGCAGATGCGTAGCGGAACAGGCTAATAAAGCCGGAATCGCTAAGCGGTTTCTGCTGATATTGCGGTCGGATAAAATCAATACATTGATGCCGTCTTCCACCGCTTGGCTAGCCGATTTGCACAAACTATCTAGCGCTTTTGCCATGCCCGCTTCGCCTTGCTCAGCAGGATAGGTCATATCCAAGGTCAACGCGCGATATTGCTGGTTAGTCAGCGTTTGAATGGACTTAATCTGCTCTAATTCTTGCAAGGTTAATACTGGCTGACTGGCTTCTAAACGCATAGGCGGATTGGTTTCATCTATGCCTAATAAATTGGGTTTAGGGCCGATAAAGGTCACCAAAGACATCACCAATTCTTCGCGTATCGGGTCTATAGGCGGATTGGTCACTTGCGCAAATAACTGTTTGAAATAGTTATACAGCACCTTGGGCTTGTTAGATAACACCGGCAAGGCGCTGTCATTGCCCATAGAGCCAGCGGCTTCTTCGCCATTGGCCAACATCGGTTGCAGAATAAACTTAATATCTTCTTGGCTATAACCAAATGCCTGTTGCGTATCCAGCAAGCTTTCGTTTAGCTCTAATTCGCCATCGACTTGTGGCAAATCACCCAAGAAATAGCGTGATTTCTTAATCCATTCTTGATAGGGCTTGGCTTGTGCCAGCTGTTGTTTCACTTCGGCGTCGTCAATAATGCGACCTTGTTGCATATCAATCAGCAACATCTTGCCGGGCTGCAAACGCCATTTTTTGATAATGCGCTCTTGTGGGAAGGTCAATACGCCCATTTCAGAAGCCATCATCACATAGTCATCATCCGTCACCAGATAACGCGCTGGACGCAAACCGTTACGATCCAAAGTAGCGCCTATCATGCGCCCATCGGTGAATGCCACTGCGGCTGGGCCGTCCCATGGCTCCATCAAGGCAGCATGGTATTCATAGAAAGCGTGTCTATCGGCGTCCATCAGCTTATTGGCGCTCTCATTGGACCAAGCTTCAGGAATCAACATCATCATGGCGTGCGGCAAGGAATAACCGCCTGCCACCAATAGCTCTAAAGCGTTATCGAAGGCCGCCGAGTCAGATTGACCTTCGGCGATTAACGGCCACAACTTTTCTAAGTCCTCGCCCATCAAGGCGGATTTCATAGAAGCGTGACGCGCCGCCATCCAGTTGATATTGCCGCGCACGGTATTGATTTCACCATTGTGCGCAATCATGCGGAATGGATGCGCCAAGTCCCATGCTGGGAAAGTGTTGGTAGAGAAGCGCTGGTGCACCAAGGCCAGTGCGGACACCATGCTTTCATCATTTAAATCTTGGTAATACACCCCGACTTCATTGGCCAGCAACATGCCTTTATAGACGATGGTTCTGGAGGATAAAGAGGGGAAATAAAACTGGCTTTTGTCTTCCAGTTGTAAGTGTTTGACTTCGTTTTCAATGCGCTTGCGGATGACAAACAGTTTTCTTTCAAACGCATCTTGGCTGGTCAGACTGGCGTTGCGCGCGATAAACACTTGGCGCATCACAGGCTCAACTTGTTTAGCCGCGTCAGCGATATTGCTGTTGTCTCTAGGCACATCGCGCCAAGCTAATAAGGTTTGTTGTTCTTCGTGAATAATGCGGTTGATGATGGTCTCGCAGGCTTCGCGACCATTTTTGCTTTGCGGCAAAAACGCGGTTCCTACCGCATAATGTCCCTCGGCAGGCAGTTCAAAGCCTAGTTGCGCCGCCTGTTTACGCATAAATGCGTCAGGCATCTGAATCAAAATTCCGGCACCATCGCCTAGCTTAGGGTCATAGCCAGTAGCACCACGGTGGGTAAGATTGGCTAGGATTTGCAAACCCTGTTGAATGATATGGTGGCTTTTATGGCCTTTGATATGGGCGATAAAGCCTACTCCACATGCATCTCGCTCATTAGACGGACGGTATAAACCTTGCTGCTCTGGCATGCTGCTGCCTATTTCCTATCCCTCGTCAATACGGATAAAAATGGACACCAAATCGAGGGTTTTGGTGTCCAGTGCATTGTTACAGTGAAACTTTGTAATTCTATATAGATTGGGGGCGCTATTCAACCATCAATTAGGCTACTTTGCATACCATTAGGTTCATTGCCCAGACTGAAAATAAGCGCGCGCGGCCTCTATGGTTTGTTGAATATCTTGCTGGCTATGCGCCGCTGACACAAAGCCGGCTTCAAAGGCCGAGGGTGCTAGATAGATACCAGCGTCCAGCATGGCGTGGAAAAAGCGATTAAACGCCTCGCGATCGGATTGCATGACATCAGCAAAACTGGTCGGCACTTGCGCGCTAAAGTAAATGCCAAACATGCCACCCACCGCTTGCGCACTAAATGCCACGCCGGCCTCAGCTGCCACCTGCGATAAACCATCGGTGAGCGCTTTAGTGGTGGCCGATAAACGCGCATGGAAGCCGTCTTGCTGTATCAATTGCAAAGTGGCAATACCGGCTGCCACCGCCACCGGATTACCGGACAAGGTGCCGGCTTGATATACCGGTCCTAGCGGCGCCAAGCATTGCATAATCTCTTTTTTGCCGCCGAACGCGCCGACCGGCAAACCACCGCCTATCACTTTGCCTAGAGTAGTCAAATCTGGGCTGACCCCATATAGCTGTTGCGCACCGCCTTGGGCAACTCTAAAGCCGGTCATCACTTCATCAAAAATCAATACCGCGCCAGAAGCAGTGCAAAGCTTGCGCAAGGTTTGCAAAAAGCCATCGACAGGCGTGATCAAATTCATATTGCCAGCCACAGGCTCGACGATCACGCAGGCAATTTGCTCGCCTATCTCAGCGAATAATTGCTGCAAACTGGCGCTATCGTTATACGGCAAAGTCAGCGTATGTGCCGCCACTTCAGGGGGTACCCCAGCAGAACTAGGGGTTCCAAAAGTGAGCAAGCCGGAGCCCGCTTTGACCAATAGCGCATCGGCGTGGCCGTGATAGCAACCTTCAAACTTAACGATTTTTTGTCGGCCGGTATAGCCACGCGCCAAGCGGATAGCGCTCATGGTGGCCTCAGTGCCGGAGCTGACCAAACGCACTTGCTGTATGCTAGGCACCATTTGGCAAATCAACTCCGCCATCTCTAATTCCCGCGCCGTTGGGGCGCCGAATGACAAACTATTTTCAGCAGTCTGCTGCACCGCAGCGATCACTTCAGGGTGGGCATGCCCCAGAATCATCGGCCCCCATGAGCCGATATAGTCGATATATTCCTTATCGTCCTCATCCCACAAACGGCTGCCTTTGCCTTTCTTAAAAAAGATAGGCGTGCCGCCCACCGAGCGAAAGGCGCGCACTGGCGAATTGACGCCACCGGGAATGCGGTGTTGGGATTGTTCAAATAGAGTCTGATTGCGAGAAGTCATGACATTCATCTTTAATTAAATAATAAACAAAATTGCGCCGCCTGCTGGCGTATCTGCTCGCGCTGTTGGCTGGCAAATAGCGCCTGTATCACCGCGATGGCATGCGCGCCAGCTTGTATTAATAGCGCTGCATTGCTCAACTGTATGCCGCCTATGCCGACTGCACACAGACCATGTTGCTGAGCCTGTTGAAACAGATTAAGTTCAGCCTGCACCGCCAAAGGTTTGGTGGCAGAGGCAAAACAAGCACCAAAAGCCACATAGTCAGCGCCGGCGGCATGCGCTTGTTGCGCCAAGGCAAATTGATTGTAACAAGACACCCCAAGGATTTTGTCCGCCCCTATACGGCGCCGTATCGCCGCCACATCGCCATCGCTTTTGCCGATATGCACACCCTCTGCGTCCAAAGCCAAACACAGCTTGACATCATCATTGATGATCAAGGGCACTTGAAAGGCGCGGCACAAAGGCAAAAGCGCCTGCGCTTGCTGATTACGCAATTTTGCCGGCGCCACTTTATTGCGATATTGCAACACGCTAGCACCGCCCTCTAAGCAGCCTTGCACCATGGCTAGCAACAATTCGGTGTCGGCAATATCAGGGGTGACGGCATATAAGCCGCGTGGAAATGGCGCAGATTGCATCGCTTAATCTTCTTCGCGCGCCCAAAACATGCGGTCGGGAATATATTGCCCCATGCCCGCTCTAAAGCCCGCTTTCAGGGTTTGCCAAGTAAACTCTTGCGCCTCTTGCACTGCCTCTTGCATGCTCAAACCATGCGCCAAACAAGCGGCAATGGCAGAAGTTAGAGTGCAGCCAGAGCCATGATAACTGCCCGGCAGCCTGTCCCAATGATAGGCTTTGATAAAGTTGTCATCGCCATATAGGGTATTCACCACATCATGGGTGCGCTCATGCGTGCCAGTCACCAGCACATATTGACAGCCCATCATCAATAGCCGCTGCGCACTCAGTTGCAAAGAAGCATTCTCCGCCTCATCAGAGTCATCGCCACAATACGCCAGGCGGCGCACTTCAATACTATTCGGTGTAATCAAAGTGGCCTGCGGCAGCAACAAATCCAAAATCGCCTCCTGCACGTCATCATTGGCCAACTCATCTCCGCGCCCAGAGGTCAACACCGGGTCAATCAACAAGGGCGTATCCGGATAATCCGCCATAATCTCGGCAATTACCGCGACATTTTCCACGCTGCCCAACACACCCAATTTAAACGCCGCTACCTGCACATCTTCCAAAATCGTACGCGCCTGCTCATTCACCCAATCCGCATCAAACAACATGACGCTCTCCACCCCCACCGTGTCCTGCACGGTAATCCCCGTCACCACAGAAATAGGATGGCATCCCATACTAGTAAACGTCAGGATATCCGCCTGCAAACCAGCCCCACCACTGGGGTCAGTCGCGGCAAAAGTCATCACACAAGGGGGAATAGGGTTGCTCATGAACAATGCAAAATTCTCAAAGCGCTTATTCTAACTGAAACCCCCTCTCCTCGTCATACCAACGAAAGTCCTTATCCAGCGTCGTTAGGATTGTCATGCTGCGCGCAGCATGACAAGGTAAAAATGCTCTTTTGTTTAAGAAAGCCACTGGATAACGTTTTTCAACGGTAAGACGATATGGCGGTGAGGTGATTGATGGGGTGGAATAAGGGCGACTTTGGTCGCTGGGGTGTGTGGGAAAAACAGTTTGGAGCGGATGACGGGAATCGAACCCGCGTATCGAGCTTGGGAAGCTAGCGTTCTACCATTGAACTACATCCGCTGCGGGGTGGGGGTATTTTAATCTAAGCAGGGGGGAAATGGCGCTTTGACGAATATATTTTTCATGGCGGGTGGCGCAGTTGTGGTTTGCTTATTCAAGCTAAATCCTAGAAAATATCGGCTGTTTTTGTCTTTTATTTGTTCATCGGTAGCCAAATTGATTGTTCTGACTATTAACGGAAAAGCTCGCGAATTTGCTTTTGCTGAAATGCATGTAGCAGCGTTGGTTGAGCATTTGGGTTTAACTGGCA
>JACCDO011100017.1_pt1 | contig 11209 bp, 17 predicted proteins | sample 7446101 | NCBI WGS metagenome assembly JACCDO01 (sample SAMN15323440, study PRJNA562643) | freshwater metagenome | isolation source: river surface water | place: USA:Blue River Watershed | collected 2017-08-16
ATGGGAAGATGAAGGAACTTCCCTCATTGGAACAGCACATTTATAACTGTGTTAATTCTGAAGTGTATGATGCAGATATTTTTAATAAGTATTCCAAAGAAGAAATTAGTAAGGCAGATTCTTATCTTGATCATGATAGAGATTATCTCTTTACTTACGCTGGACTTCGCCAGGTTGTTGATAAGTATCTGGTTCAGGATCGTAGTTCGGGTGGAGTATATGAAACGCCACAGTTTATGTACATGATGATTGCTTTGACTATTTTTGCAGAATATCCAAAGGAAACGAGAATGTCATACGTCAGGAGGTACTATGACGCAATCAGTAAACACAAAATCAACATTCCCACACCTATCATGGCAGGAGTGCGAACTCCACTTCGACAATTTGCTAGCTGTGTTCTTGTTGATGTTGATGACACCCTCGATAGCATCTTTAGTTCTGATATGGCTATCGGCAGATATGTTGCACAAAGGGCGGGCATCGGTATCAACGCAGGTCGCATCCGTGGCATCAACAGTAAAATCAGAGGCGGAGAAGTGCAGCACACAGGTGTTGTTCCATTCCTCAAGAAGTTTGAAGCGACTGTCCGATGCTGTACTCAGAATGGCATTAGAGGTGGATCAGCTACGGTTCACTTCCCCATTTGGCACCAAGAAATAGAAGATATTCTTGTTCTTAAAAACAATAAGGGTACGGAGGATAATCGTGTTCGTAAACTTGATTACAGCATTCAAATCAGTAAACTCTTCTATGAGAGATTCATTCAAGATGGTGAGATTACGCTTTTCTCCCCACATGATGTACCTGGACTATATGATGCTTTCGGAACAGACCGCTTTGACGATCTCTATATTTCGTATGAAAAGAATCCGTCCATTAAGAAAAAAACTGTTAAAGCGCAAGAACTTATTCTTGATCTCCTCAAAGAACGTGCTGAAACGGGTAGAATCTATATTATGAATATAGATCATTGCAACTCCCACTCATCCTTCAAGGATAAAGTGGAGATGAGCAATCTATGTCAGGAAATCACTCTTCCAACATATCCCATTCAACATATTGATGATGAAAGTGGAGAAATTGCACTTTGCATTCTTTCTGCAATTAATGTTGGTAAAGTTAAGTCTGATGAAGAACTTGAGGAACTTTGTGATCTTTCTGTTCGTGGACTGGAAGAACTTGTAGATTATCAGAAGTATCCTGTAAGAGCAGCAGAGATTGCCACAAAGGCACGTAGGTCTCTTGGAGTTGGTTTTATTGGTCTTGCACACTACCTTGCAAAACTTGGATTTAATTATGATTCTCAAGAAGCGTGGGATGCTGTTCATGGACTCTCTGAGAGTTTCCAATATTACCTCTTAAAGTCATCTAATCAAATCGCTAAGGAAAAGGGACATTGTGAATATTTTGGTCGTACTAAGTACGCCGATGGTATTCTCCCCATTGATACATATAAAAAAGACGTAGACGAAATTTCTTCCATTGCATTACAACATGATTGGGAAAGTCTTAGAGCATCAATCCTGGAACACGGTCTTAGGCACTCAACACTGTCCGCACAGATGCCATCGGAGAGCAGTTCCGTTGTGTCAAACGCAACCAATGGAATCGAACCACCTCGCGGATTCTTGTCCATTAAGAAATCAAAGAAAGGACCTCTTAAGCAGATTGTCCCCCAGTATCACTCTCTTAAGAACCATTATACACTTCTTTGGGATATGCCTAGCAATCGTGGTTATATCAATATTGTTGCTGTTATGCAAAAATTCTTCGATCAAGCGATTAGTGGAAACTGGTCTTATAACCCAGAGAATTATTCGGATAATGAAGTCCCTGTTAGCGTGATGGCACAAGACTTTCTTACAACTTACAAATATGGTTGGAAGACATCTTATTATCAAAATACTTATGATATTAAGACTGATGAAGTAGTGGAAGAACCAAAACAAGATCTTCAATCTCTCCTAAATGATATTATGAGTTCTGAAGAAGAAGATTGTGAGTCTTGTAAAATTTAAATTCCATAACATTTCATAATCGTAAATAACTTATGTGGAGTTGAGTCAAAGTTAACAAAGAGGAAAGTATGCAGTTCAATTTTATGAATACGACAGAAGAAAAAATTAAAGGAATGACAGTTTTTAACACTGAAAATGTGAATACCAAAAAACAACCAATGTTTTTTGGGCAACCTCTAGGAGTTCAAAGATATGACTCATACAAATATCCGGTTTTTGAAAAACTTACTACTCAACAACTAGGTTATTTTTGGAGACCTGAAGAAGTTTCTCTCCAAAAAGATCGTGGAGATTATCAAACACTTCGTCCAGAACAAAAGCATATCTATACTTCCAATCTGAAGTATCAAATCATGCTTGATTCTGTTCAGGGGCGTGGACCTGGAATGGCGTTTCTTCCATATTGTTCTCTTCCTGAATTGGAAGCATGTATGACTGTATGGGAATTTATGGAGATGATTCATAGTCGTTCGTACACTTATATCATCAAAAACGTCTATTCAGATCCTTCTGAGATATTTGATACAATCATCCACGACAATCGCATTCTGGAACGTGCTGAGAGCGTTACAGAGTCATATAATGACTTCATTAATTCAGCTCAGTCTTATGGTTCTTCCGAGTCTTGGAAGCACAGACTTGAAGGGGTCACCTACGCAAAGGAAAATCTCAATGATGTCAAAAGAAAATTATACAGAGCAATCGCAAACGTTAATATTCTTGAAGGTATTCGCTTCTACGTTAGTTTTGCTTGCAGTTTCGCCTTTGGTGAACTTAAGCTTATGGAAGGATCAGCTAAGATCATCTCTCTCATCGCAAGAGACGAAAACCAACATCTAGCACTTACTCAAAATATTCTGAATAAGTGGAGAGAAGGTGATGATCCTGAAATGCAGCAGATTGCAAAAGAGGAAGAAGAGTGGGTTTATGCAATGTTTGATCGTGCTGTAAATGAAGAAAAGCGTTGGGCAGATTATCTGTTCAAGAACGGTAGTATGATTGGTTTGAATGATAAACTACTTCAACAGTACGTTGAATGGATTGCTAATCGTAGAATGAAAGCAATTGGACTTAAACCAGTTTATGATATTTCTGCAAATAATAATCCACTTCCCTGGACGCAACATTGGATTTCTTCCAAAGGTCTTCAGGTTGCTCCACAAGAAACGGAAATCGAAAGTTATGTGATTGGTGGAATCAAGCAGGATGTGAAAAAAGATACATTTAGTGGATTTAAACTATGATTTAAGACTGAAGTTGAATGTTGTATAAATAAATATAACTCCACTTCAGTCTTAAAATGAATAACTATATTCTTTACTATTACTTGAGGGAGGACTTTAGTTCTCCCTTTTATGTTGGTTATGGAAAACCAAGAAGAATACACGCAAAACATTTAAGGAGTAATGGAGCAAACTTATTACCATCAAGAGAAAGAAGGTGGATTGTAAAATCTGGATTAACTAAAGAAGAAGCAATAGAACTTGAAATAAAACATATAGCACTTTGGAAAAGAGAGTGTGATGGTGGAGTTTTATTAAACCAAAATCTTGGTGGAGAAGGAAAACCAGGAGGACAAAAAACCAGAGGATTTAGTGGGAAAAAACATAGTGAAGAAAGTAAAAAGAAAACATCATTAAAAGTTGCTGGTAAAAACAATCCAAAAGCAAAAAAATATATCTTCATTTCTCCAGATGGTAAAAAACATATTGTAGAAGGTGGAGTTAAAAAGTTCTGTAAAGAAATAGGAATAACTTATGATGCGGTTTTGGGAAAGAAAAGCAAGAACACAAAAGGTTGGACTATAATAAATAACTAAAAAGTATTTGTAAGATGGACGCACAAGATTTTCGTAGTCTTCAAGAAGCATATAATCAAGTTCATCAGTTAGATGAAATAATTAGAAATCCCGAAAGTAGAAAAAAACTTCGTGATATTGAACATAGAGAAGTAAGAAAGGGTGATAAGTCAATAGACGCTCGTGAAAATCCACGCAGTAAGTATCCAACTGAAAAAGGAAAATTAGCATCAAGGCTTCTTCGTGCCCCCGAACAAAGTGGTTTAGTAAGAAGCCGTGGTGGAACAAATGCTCCTGCTGACGAAAGAGTTGGTAGGGGTCCTAATCGTGCTGGAAACGCAAAATATTGGGCTGGAAATGCTGGTCCAAATAGAGATAGAGGAGCAGGAAATAAGGCAGCAAGAAGGGCAGGTAAGACCGTTCCAAATACAAGAAACGTTGATGAAAGTTGTGATATTTACGACATCATCCTCTCACATTTACTTGATGAAGGATATGCTGAAACACCAGAAGCAGCAGAAGCGATTATGGTGAATATGAGTGAAGAGTGGAGAAACTCTATTATCGGTTAATCTATTTTAGTTTTTATTATGAAACCAAAAATACTTTCGCAGGATTCCAACTATGATGAATGGTGTGAGGAAGCAATTCTGAATGCCTATAAAGAAGCTGCAGAATGTGATGAGTTTATGTTTGGAGATTATGACTATTGTAAAGAATGGTTAGGTATAAATAACTAATCTATTATAGATAGAGGAGATAATACTCCTCTTTTTTTATGGTTCACCTTACAGATATTTACGAATTAAAAGCAAAATTAGATAAACTCAAACATGAATTAGATAGAGAAGAGTCATATCATTTTGACGATCCAAAAAGACTTGCTCATAAATATCTTAATAAAGCAATAGACTATGTGAATGAGTTGCAGTTATACTAATCCATGGTATTATAATGGAAAAGTTTTTGAGTCTAGTGATATTCAAGATTACTTTGGTTTTGTTTATCATATCCAGAATAATCTTAATGGTAGGGAATATATTGGTAGAAAATACTTTTTTTCTTTTAGAACACCTAGGGGTAAAAAAAGAAAAGTAAAATTAGAATCAGATTGGAAAAATTACTATGGGTCTTGTCCGGAACTTAAAGAAGACATTGACAAATTTGGTAGAGAAAATTTTAGTAGAACTATCTTATCATTACATAAAACAAAGGGCAAAACAAACTTCGAAGAGACTAGACAACTCTTCGCGCACAATGTCCTCACAGAGGGACTTGACAACGGAATACCAAAATACTACAATAGCAACATCCTCAACAGGTACTTCCGAAAAGATTACTATGGAAACTCAGATTGAAAATGAGTCGGTGGCACAAGTTCTCGATTGGGCAGTTCGTAAGATAGAATTGTTGCATGAAGCGGATCGACATAAGAACGCTCAAGCACTTCTCGCGGAGTTTGATGAGTGGATTAATATACCTGATGATGTGGAGGAACTTGATTATCTTTGTTTAGAGGAAGAAGGTTGGACTGATGATGAAGAGTTAGATATTCGGTAAACCAAACTCTTGACAAAACATAAATATTAACTTATTATGTAAAAATCCCTGTTATGAGCAGGGTTTTTTATTATGAGACTTTGATCGTGACACCTAGAGCCGTGGAAAGTGCCCTTTGAGAAAAGGGTGTACCCCCTTTCTATACGGATGCCGAATTCAATTTAACTAAATGCTAAAAAACCTAACAAATGTAACCGTAGCTCTTTTAGGTGCGGTTGCAACATCAGCGGCAACACTGCCAGCACCGAGTATGGCAACATCTTCAGTACAAGCACCATTTATGATTGTTCCTGAAGGTCCTACTCAAGAGACAGAGACCAAAGAGGTTGTTTCCGAGAAACCTAAAGTAAAACGATTAGTTTGTAAAGGATGTAATGCTAATGAGTCCCGAACTCTGGAGTTTCTCCAGAATCGTGGAATCACTGACAAAAACGCCCTAGCAACCATTATGGGCAATATTCGACAAGAATCTACCTTCATTCCCAACATTTGTGAAGGTGGTTCTAGAACTTCCTATCCTAACTGTGGTGGGGGGTATGGTCTTATCCAATGGACCAATGCTCCTCGTTTTTATGGGCTAGGAAGACATGCTGCCCGTATTGGTGCCAATCCTTCCTCACTGGATGCACAACTTGACTATATGCTGCACGAAGGTGATTGGAAGATGATTGAACCATATATGAAGACTCCTGGCGGGTCTATTCATCACTACATGCGTCTTGCAAGTAAGTGGATCCGTTGGGGTCATCATGGAGCAAGAACTGATTTTGCTTATGGTTATGCAAATCGTCTTGTTCTAACTGAAGTTTGATACAATAGAATAATAAATATTGGGGAGTGCTGCAGACCTCCCCTTTTTTATGTTTAATTTTAATTTTGGAAAAAAGAAACCAAATATAAAACAATATGCAATTGTAGGGGTAATAGTTTCAAGTCTTATTGCAGTGCTTTCTCAATGTACCAAAGTTTCTGAGAATACTCTTTGGGACTTATTGGATGAAATACAGAGGAGATATTTCCCACAAACAATCTTAAATGAGTTCATTATCAAAGATGATAAGAAACTTGAAAGAAGAATCAAGCGTGATGTTGATACAGCAATCTCAGATTATGAACGCTTGACAGGAGACGATGGAACCGTTAGAATACCAGCACCACGATACATAGAAAAATCTGTGAATGAATTGGTGTGTTATTCTAAAGAGTGTAAGTCACTTGGAGGAGAAATGAGACTTTGTGCTCCATGGGTTGACACTTGCAAACCAGAGTGATAATATTGGAACCTAATATTTTATAAATAATATTAGTTATATGTTCCAATATGAATGCTTGTTTAAAGTGTGGCAATCCAACTAAAACTAAATTTTGTGGTAGAAGTTGTGCTAATTCTTATAATAATGGAGTTAGTCCAAAAAGAAAACCAGAACATAAATGTTTAGATTGTGGAAAACCAATTAATGCACAAAGAGCAAGATGCAAAGAACATTACCTCGAATGGTTAAAAATCAAAGAGGTAAAAGATATGACTTTATCGGAAGCAATTTATGAAAAACATCATAGGTCTTCTGCATATGCATTAGTCAGAACAAGAGCAAGAGCAATCGCTAAAAAATTAGGACTTGACATCTGCGAAAAATGCGGTTATGATAAACACGTTGAGATTGCTCATAAAAAAGGAATCTCAACATTTGAAGGGGATACGCTAATTAGTGTTATAAACTCCAAAGAAAACCTAATGGCATTATGTCCTAATTGTCATTGGGAATATGATAATCTGCCCCTGTAGCTCAGGAGATAGAGCATCGCTCTTCTAAAGCGTTGGTCGTGGGTGCAAATCCTACCAGGGGTGTTTGTCGTTGTGGCGGAATTGGTAGACGCGCTGGGTTTAGGTTCCAGTAGATTAATCTGTGAAGGTTCAAGTCCTTTCAACGACACTTGACAATCATACTCAATTACTCTATGATTGTCTTATAAGCGGAATTAGTTCAGTGGTAGAACGTCAGCCTTCCAAGCTGAATGTCACCGGTTCGAATCCGGTATTCCGCTCTGAACCTTCGGGTTCTTATTCCCCTATAGCTCAACGGCAGAGCAGAGAGCTGTTAACTCTAAGGTTCCTCGTTCGAATCGAGGTGGGGGAGCCAGGGCGATTAACTCAGCGGTAGAGTGCCTCCTTTACACGGAGTAGGTCGGCGGTTCGAATCCGTCATCGCCCACTTTCCTAAATACTTCAAAAAGTATAATGGAAAAACTATACAAGTTACTTTCTGATACTCAAGCAAGTCTTTTTGTTTTATTTCAGAAGACTTGGGTATATCATTGGCATATTACGGGACCTGATTTTTATCAGATTCATACATTATTTGGTGAGCAATATAATGCTCTATTTGAAGAAGTTGATAGGATTTCAGAACATATTCGTTTTCTTGGTGCTAAACCTGTAAGTGCCTTAACAAGAGTTGCAGAAGTATCAAGAATCTCAGAAGCGAAAAGTGGTCTTTCTGAAATGCAAATGATTCAAGATTTGCTTGATGATCATAAAAATATTGTTGAAATGTTTTCGGAAGCAGCAGAAATTGCTGAGGAACTTAAGTCTAGGGGAACAACAAATCTCCTTGATGATTTGAATGAGGCGCATGGTAAGTTTATTTGGTTTTTAAGATCGTTTACTGAATAAGGATGAGTAGCAATGATTTCAATAAGATGTAAAGATTGCAATAAAGAACTATTAGGTCATCCAACAAAAACAGTATGTTGTGGTTGTTCTAATATGGCAACAATTCGTGGAGATAAAATTTCAGCACTTGACTTATCTCGTGTTGTCATGTTAAACTCATTAAAAGAAAATCAAAAAACTAATGTGCTATCTTCTCAAGATATTGCTTGGCAAGAAGCACGTCGTCAACGTAAAGTCAGACGACTTGATTTTGAAGTCCGTTGAGGACTTGACAAAGGTTCTAATCTACTATATAATAAGTAGAACCAAAAAATACAATGCCTTACAAGGATAAAGAAAAGCAAAGAGAAGCACAACGTCTTTGGGCCCAAAAACAACCTCAAGAACGTAAAAAACAAAATTATCTTAAAAATAAAGATAATAAAAAATTAATGGTTGAAAAACTAAACAACTATAAATTAGAAAAAGGATGTTGTGAATTATGCGGAGATTATCATCCTCCTTGCTGCTTTGATTTTCACCATATTGAACCAAAGAAAAATAAAGAATATGAAGTTGCACAATTAGCGCATAAAGGTTATAAATGGGAGACAATCCAAGCAGAGATAGACAAATGTTATATGCTCTGTGCTCCTTGCCATCGTAAAATTCACGCTGGTTTATTGGAAATTATAGGGTGAGTTGGCAGAGCGGTTTATTGCGTTAGTATTGAAATCAAAAGTGTCTTCACGGGCACCCTCGGTTCGAATCCGAAACTCATCGTTTTGAAATACTATAAAATTTAATAATTTCTTCAACAGTGTTACAGTATGAACACATAATGTTGACTTTGAAACTTTGAAAACTATTATATAATAGTACTATGCATAAAACCCAATGGATGACCATACATACCAAAATTGGGTGAAAATAAAAGAAACCTTTGAAGCATCTGGTAATACTGACAATATGTTTTATAAGAGAGCAGTTGAAATTGTAAAAACAAAAAATGATCCACTTGCAAAATTTCTTGGAGGAAAACAATGACACCAGAAGAAGTTCAAGAGATGATTGATCAATCTGTAGCAAAGGCTATTGACAAACACAATAAAACTGCTACAATTATATCGGCAACAATCGGTTCGGTTTTGCTTTTTTTCTATGCTCATGGTCTTCTTCAGGTGGTTGACAGATTTAAATATTTTCTATATAATGGAAAATATCGGGATGTAGCTCAGTTTGGTAGAGCACTCGCTTTGGGAGCGAGATGCCGCAGGTTCGAATCCTGTCATCCCGATTTTAATTTAAATGATACGATGAGTAAATTAAAAAAAGTTGAGTGGACTTGGAATCATGGAAAGGTTTTCTCAAAGTTAATTTATGAAAATGATGAATTTGATTTAAGAAAAAATGATAAACCACCACCAACAAATTCTTCGCATGATATTGCACATTTTATATGTGGATTTAATGAAAACCTTGAATGGGATTATCAAATAGAACCAAATCATATTGTAGAGTATAATGCAGTTTTTGTTGAACAATTACTAGTAGCATTTTCTCACTATTATTATCATAATAACCACCACTCAATAGATATTGGAGTAGTATCAGAGCAAATAGATAATTATATGAAATGGTTTTCTGAAATTTATTATAAAATACAAGAAGATCATCCAAGTAAAAAATATCATGCAGATCTCAAAAAAGATTTTTTTAATAAATTGGATATAAAAACTTTAGAAAAATATTTTTTACAATTTTATCACACTTGGGTCGTGGAAAAATTAATGGGAAATCAAAAATTTAATATAATAATAACTATGGATTCAACTGTTGACTATGAATTTAAACCGCTATATGATTATCTTATACAAGTAAAAAAAATTTTAACGAAATAAAATTTAAATGAAAATGAATCAAGAACTAAACGAACTTCAATCATTTACAGTCGAAGAATTTCAAGCAGATTTTGATAATCTAATAGACAGAGTTGAAAATGGAGAGTCTTTTATTATACGTGATGGAAGAAAAAGTGCAGTAATAGTTCCTTACAATGAAACCATAAAGTTTGCACTAGACCAAAAATCATCAGTCGATGATGAATTGGTGCGAATTCATACTGAACATTGTGACGGTTGCTGAATTGGACCACTTGACTCAAAACTAACTTTCTCTTATAATACTAAGGTCAACATTCAAAACAATGACTCTGATTTCAAAATTCAAGAAAGACGTTCAAACCCTTCGTGGTGCTGCTAACGGTGAGTTTTACCTTGATGTAAAGAATCCAAAACTCTACAAAAAGGTTCGCCGTTATTATGAAAATGAAGGTGTGGTATTTTCTGGTGATCCTCTTGATGACTATGAGATTCTAATGGAATATCTTGCCGCTGATCTTGAAACCGTAGAAGTTGCATGATGGTCACTAAACTTCCTAAAGTTCTTTTTGAACGAGAAGGATATCGCTTTATTGAGGCAGGTATCCTTGAGATTAATGGAAAACCAGACTATCGTATGCAAAAGCAAAACGAATACACAAAACGCTGGAATGACATTTATCTCTTTGATAATGGAATGCAATGTTCTCTTGCTATGGAAGACATTGAATATGCTAAATGGTTAGATCCTGATAGAGTTCCTTGTTATGTAAAAGACGATGATGAAGACACGGATGGTCTATAACAGAACTGGTGGAGTCAAAATGACCCCTTTATGAGTTTACGGCATCTCTCAAATGACGTTGGTGCGGATGGGACTCTCTCCCGCCTGGTTTCCAATTTCCAGACAAAGAATTGGTGGCGTGCATGAAAAGACCTTAAAAGAGGAGTTTACAAAACTCCTCTTTTTTTGTATACTATATAAAAAGAGTTTAGATTAATCTATGAGTGAATATAAGAAGACAGCACTTGTTCTTGGTGCTGGTGGATTTATCGGAAGTCACATGGTAAAAAGACTTCGTTCAGAAGGATATTGGGTTCGTGGCGTAGACCTCAAACTTCCAGAATTTTCGGAAAGCGAAGCACATGAATTTGTTATTGGGGATTTAAGAGATCTCAATTTCGTAGAAAGAGTTCTTCAGTACAAAGGTCCTTATCGTAACTTTTATAACTTTGTTCCATCAAAGTATATTGATACTTTTGATGAGATCTATCAGTTCGCTGCTGATATGGGTGG
>JACCDO011227484.1_pt1 | contig 11208 bp, 8 predicted proteins | sample 7446101 | NCBI WGS metagenome assembly JACCDO01 (sample SAMN15323440, study PRJNA562643) | freshwater metagenome | isolation source: river surface water | place: USA:Blue River Watershed | collected 2017-08-16
ATTGTATTTTGTAACTCACATATCGTTTTGTAGCCTCTTAAGCAGAACTTTAAAATATTTTGAAATTATATACTGTTTGCTATCAGCTGTAAATAACATCTGCGAAACTACGCGGGATTAATTTCATAATTAATGGGTTAGGGTTAGGCCTCCGGGTTAATTGGGAACTTAGGCCGAATTTTAAGGCAGTCGGGGTTCCGCGCACTTGCTGCGAATAAACTGGACGAAAAAGATTTGGAACATTCATTTCAGCCCTATTTTTCTCAAGTAGTTTTTTTTCTCTCTGTGTTTTACAATTTTCGATGTATTCGTAGTCTACTGTGAACACAAGATATGCCTACCGTAATTGAGCAGCTGCAATCGCAATGCTTAACTCCTGCCGTTCTAAATGAAATTCGAGTTGAGAAGTATATGCAGGTTGCAGCGCAAATGTACGCTTTAGCTTTGGAGCCTAATGCACTGACTGTGAGATATGTAGCACTGAAGAAGTTTCTTGGTTTCATGACCAAACTTTACGCACACAATGGCTACACAAGTGCCGCTGTTCGCAAAGAGCGACTTTATTTTGAACGGAGCATGCGGACAAGTTTAGCAGAGCTGGAAAAGATTGTCGCTGCCATCAACGCTGCTGAAGCAGAAGCGGACGCCAGTGCTGCTGCAGCCGCAAGTGCGGCACCAGCTTTATCATCAGCACCGCAAACATTGCCAGCGCATATGAAATTAGCCCTTGGTCCAGGTCGTCCGCGGCTTTCCGCGCATGATCTAGCGAAGGAAGAACAACTGTTTGACGAATTTGAAGAGTCCGATGAATGCGAGGAGCAAAAAGGTGGCAATATACGCCAAACGGGAAATCATTCAACGCTTCCTACAGTACTGTCTCCAGCAACTCCCGCTACTATTCATTTGGTTCCCACAATTTCTCCTGCGCCAGCAGCTGTGCGTGCTCCAGACACTAAGCGTGCATTCGACCGATTGCGAGTACCCGACTCTGTTTTCGAGCCCTCTCTACCAAAACTATGTTTAGATCTGCCTTATGTCCCAATAAATTCAACTTTACCGACACAGGTGACACCAGGTTTGGATGCCTATTCCGAGTTTGCAGCTATTGCAGGTTATGCGACGGATAATTACATGTCTGCATCAAGGCTCGGATTACCGGCTTACTGCGTACCGCAGGCAACTTCTGACAGTAGTGCTGAGCTAACTGGCAGCAGCGGCCTGGCGGGAGTGTCGAAGACAGATGTTGAGATCGTGCGAGCAATTGGGGATGACTACTTTCACGCAGACACTGGCAAGCCTTATCAAAGTTGGTTGCAGTTCCCCGCTCCATCTCCCGCGCCACTGTCAGCAATGTCAGTCTCCGTGCAGAGCCCAGTTGGTTTGTGGTATATTCGTGATGACTTCTATGTGAACTATAATGCGCTGCTCGCGTCGCTGCCCCCCATGCTACAGATGACGCGCTCTGCAGTGGAGAGCAATCGGTGCTTTTTCTTACATTTGGGGGTTGCGCTATGTCTAAACCCATTCATCCTGCAGGTCAGCTTCCGCCACTTTGGCAGCCTGTTGATGCAAGACACCGCGGCCGAAGACTTCTCTCTCCGAGAAGATATTCTGCAATCAGTGCTGAACTATTGCGACTTTGTAGATGCGAATTGTCTCATCTGGCTCTGGATGCAAGAGTTTGCGCCGTACAGGTGCGTTGTGCTTGTGACATTGCATATCAGATGTGTGCTACGCGACCCTCGAATTGTTCCTAAATATCTTAGACCGCTCTTTCCTAACCAGTCACTTCCCACTTATCCCACCTTCATCTGCGAAACATAGGATTTGCATGCTTTCGGGGACTGCACAGAGCCCCATTGTTTCGCTCTTCCGCACTCGCGGTGTGCCCCTGCAGCAGCTGAGCGACGTCATTATTCACTGCGATGGAAAGCATTTCACGCTGCTGCGGCCGGCTGCGCAGCTGGTCGATGGAGAGACAGAAGCGGATGCGGGGCACGCGAGTGTGGTGCCGCAGCTCCTTCAGCACGTGCGAGCACGAGGGGGCCTGGTTCAGGACCACGAGCTAGTCGTGCGACCGGGTCACTCCATAAGTGGGCTCATGCAGCACATGCATAACCTTGCACTGTAATCGCATATGTATAATTGTTTCTGTAAACAACGATGTGTTATAATTTATATTTCTACACAACAGTAATATATTAACTCAATGGACCACAAACGTACGTCAAATACACAACTCTCACCACAACAGTGAGACTAAGAAGTAAAACGGGAGGTATGCACATGCTAGCTCTATTATTACATCGAACGCCAGCACGGCGAAAGTCTCCATGCCGGTACCGGGGCCTGCGTCAGTTTCCACGCTGCGCAGTCCTGCAATTACCTGTCCCAATGTCCAGACGGCGCCGAGAATGGTCATGCAAAAAAGCATTCGCAATGGACGCTCCGCCTCTAAGGCTATTAGACCGATGATGTTGACGATGATGGTGCTACCAAGCAATAACAGTGGCAAAGGCGCAGTGATACATCTTCTGGACGCACGCCGCTCGATCTTCTTGTTACGCCCATTCCACATAATAAGCGCAAGCACTCCTGCATTGCTATAAAGGATGTACTTCCAATGCGTGGCTAATCGATCAGCGAAAAAGATACCGTATATGACGACAAACCCTGCTTCTTGCGTACCCTGTAACGCGAGAGATACAGGTAGCGGAAGCGCATTTCCCCAGAACATCATACTTGCGATCTTACGTGTGCCACGATATTGCAGCCAAGCCTCTACAAGAGCCCATATTACAGAAGAGACTAAAAACAACTTCTTGTATTCCGCATTCCCTTCACACAACAGCCACGCGATAATGGTGAACGCCACTTTCACTTCGCCTGATGTAGCAAAGGCACCATGTCTAAACATGTTCGGTAAACATTGAGAAAGAGAAACGATATAATTAGTCTTGATGAGGAAAGCGGCCATATTATTACAAACGATCATATTTCGTGTTGGTCTTCAAACGTACTTCAGACTTACCTAACGATATAGTAATGTGTTCGCGAATTATCACATAAAGAAGATATACCTAACTCACTGAGTTGTTCATTACTGCGCATGGTTCCTTCCCGAAGCTGAGCTCCGCAACCCGCGGCAACTTAAACAAGAACGTCGACCCACCGTCGTCTGACGCTCGGTGTTTCGACCGGTCCAATATACGTCACCTTCCGAGTTTACGTCACGATAACAGCGATGCTATTACGCAGATATTTTTCCGGCATGGGCCGCTTTAAGTTGCCTGCGCCTAAGGGTGAGCCTTTTCGACACTATCCTCCAGGATCCGCTGAAGCAAACGAGCTTGCAGCTGCCTGTCGTAAGGTCCGCAGTGAAGTAGTGGAGATCCCCTGTATCGTTAATGGCAAGAAATACTTTACGGGCGATACATTCGAGCAGGTTGTATGTTCGGATCACAAGCATGTACTAGCAAAAGTGCACCGTGCGACACCTGAAGTCGTCCAAGAGGCCATCAAAGCTAGCAATAGTGCTCGCAAAGCTTGGGCCGCTATGCCCGCAGAGCATCGCATGATGATCTTCCGCAAAGCAGCAGATTTACTTGCCGGTCCGCGCCGCTACGAGGTGATGGCGGCGACAATGTTGGGTCAAGGAAAAACTGTTTGGCAATCCGAAATTGACGCTGCAGTGGAGACAATAGACTTTCTTCGTTTAAATACTCAATTCGCTCAAGAAATATATGACGTGCAGCCTCCGCTCAACTCGCCTAATGTCTGGAATCGCATGGAGTACCGAGAGTTGGAAGGCTTCGTGTTAGCTATCTCTCCCTTCAACTTCACCGCAATCGGGGCGAACCTGCCCACCAGTCCTGCTCTGATGGGCAACACGGTCCTGTGGAAACCAGCCAGTACCAGCACGCTGTCAAACTACAGAGTGTATCAGCTGCTATTGGATGCAGGGCTGCCCGCGGGCGTCATCAGCTTCCTGCCATCTTCTGGAAAAGTGATCGGCGGTGCGATCAACCATCGCGATTTCGGTGGCCTGCATTTCACCGGCAGCACTAGTACCTTCAACACGTTGTGGCAGCAGATCGCTAGCAATTTGGATAAATACAAGTCTTACCCGCGCATTGTTGGAGAAACTGGCGGAAAGAACTTCCACATGATCCACCCTTCTGCCGACATGCACCACGCGTTGTGGAATACGGTGCGCGGCGCGTTCGAATATCAGGGTCAGAAGTGCAGCGCTACCAGTCGCTTATATGTGCCAAAAAGCATGTGGACTACGGGGGGCTTTAAGGATTTGCTGATTAAGACGGTGAAGGAGCTCAAGGTAGGCCAGTCCGACGACCCGAGCGTATTCGTATCAGCCGTGATCGACGGCTCGGCGTGGAAGGATCACGTGGCGTACATCGAGGCTGTGAAGAAGGACCCGAGCTGCCAGATCATCGCTGGTGGCACTTATGACAAGAGCAAGGGCTGGTTCATCGACCCCACTGTCGTAGTCACCACAGATCCCAAGTACAAAACTATGTGCGAGGAAATCTTCGGACCCGTACTGACGGTCTATGTGTACGACGACTCCTCTCCCAACGCGTGGCAGAGCATTTGCGAGATAGCCGACTCCACTTCTCCTTTCGCGCTGACGGGTAGCATTTTTGCAGCGGACAGATCTGCACTGGAGCAAGCGGCCGACATCCTGCGCCATGCGGCGGGGAACCTGTACTTCAACGACAAGTCGACTGGCGCAGTAGTGGGGGAGCAGCCGTTCGGGGGCGCACGAGCCTCGGGCACCAACGACAAAGCAGGCAGCCATCTAAATCTGCTGCGCTGGGTCAGCGCCCGCACCATCAAGGAGAACACGGTGCCGTTGACGACCTATAAATACCCGTACATGACCAAGTAGAGGTATCGGTCGACACCAGTGCTTGTGCAGAGCCGCACGACGCGCATTCAATAATAGTGCCCAGAAATTAGCGTTCTTTCCTATGTCTACTTTTTAAACAAATTTTTATTGATAATTAAATTATTTAAATAATGAAACAAAACAGCCATCAAGCACAGCACACATTGTGCATCGAAAATATCAGCACTGCCAGTGCTCAATATCCCTTGGCATCCAAACGCATTTCATGCTTCACTTCTTGACAAAACTGCAAAATTTCTTTGGCCACAACCGCAAAACCTTCGATAAGTGTGTACCTTCCCGCGTGGGGTACCTGCAAGAACCTCCCGGTCAGCGCGAAACACTTTTGCAGGGCGGCCATAGCCTCGCTGCAGTCACACATTGCGTCCTGCTCACCATGCACCACTAGCACGGGGCGGGACGGATTACGGCCTGCGGCTGCAAATAGATCCACCAGCTGCCCATTTCCCAGTGGAAAATATTGCAATGTGGACTGCAACGCTTGCAGATAACCTGGAGAGTAGGCGAGCTGCCACCGCAGCATAGCCATCTCGCGTCTCACGACATGCGCATACACGTAATCGGTCGCAGACTCAGCAGCAGGGGTAAAAGCATATTGCTCATGTATTTGAATTAATCTACGCTGCATCTGTGGGCAAAAGGCGGATAATAGTGTGGTAGACAGGTTAGCCCAAGAAACAGCAGGACACCCAGAGAGCGACATACTAAAATACGCATTGATGAATTCCATTCACACCTACCGTTGCTGTCCAGAGACGCTCTCCAATGCACGGCAATCCCAGCATACCCCAAGGGTCATAAAAAGTCCCGCCATTCCACTGCACACCGAGCGGGCTCAGCAAGACGAGGGCTTTGACGAGGCTAGGATATTTCGCTGCAAATCCTACGGACACGCTGCCCCCCAAACCTTGTCCAATTAATATTATAGGATAGCTAACTTCATTAGGCATATTCATTTTCGGGATCGAGGCTACCCTGGGCTCCGTCAGGAGTTGCGTGTGTTGTAATAGCTCGTACAATTGCTCAACGAATAGATCCATTGTACAAGCCATTCCAGCAGTGTAATGACTGCGTCCCCGACCATAGAAATCAAACGTTAACACGCGCACTGGGGGGCCTGTTCGCAAGTTTGTCAACAAATGTACCAGGTCACGCCACATGAAACTACAATTTGTCATGTCGTGCATACAAACTACCAATGGTATATGGTCGGTCTGACCGTCACGTTCTGGTTCATCAAGTCGATATGCGGTGATACCATTACTGAGCACGACGGTCATATCCGCAGCCCAATCTGCATCAGGATCTTCCGTCAACACAGGAGCAGCAATTATTGAATGTTCATTCAAGCGGGGTCCGGGGTCTGGTTCCGGTAGCGGCGGTTGTGCATTTATATTTTCAGTCCCAACTACCATGGACTTGAACTGCACTATAAACTATTAAACATGTACCATAAAGCAAAAACAATAACACAACTCACAGCTCAAGATTTAATTTTTATGTGGGTCAACCACTGGGACCCCGAAAACGAGTTAAAACAAAAGAGACCATTCTCCTTCGTAGGACATCTCTGGGTGGAATGGGTCAGACTCTTGGAAGGGCACCATTGCCCCCTGGATGCAAAAGATTCTTGAACTTGCCTCGTTCTTGCATATATGATCTATGGGAGGCGTTCAACGACATAGCTGAAGGCTTCGGCCTTACAATCGATGAATTTCAAGAAATTCTAAAGAGTGCTCTCATGGAATATCTTGCAGTCACCGAAAGAACTTTAAACGGTGACACGGATCTCGTTTTTCGTGCATTCGATGATGATGAAAACAATCTTGTAGACTCATTAGAATTTCTATCAAGCTTTGCTCTATTGTCGGGTATGACCCCTGAAGAGAAAGTGAGATTTATATTTGCGATGTACGATTTCGACGAAACTCAATTATTGAGTTTGGACGAAATGGTACTAGCTTTCCGCTCGACACTATCCGGACTTTCCAAACTCTCTAAGATCGATCCACCGACTGAAGCGGAAGTAGAGGTACGTGTTAATTTTATTTGCCGAAAATTACATGCACAAACTCTATTTGGCAAATAGCTGACTTTTTCTCAAATTTTATTGGTGTAATTTTTTATTTCACTTTCAATACATACACTTTATGCGATCATAATTGCCATGCATTCCTCACACAACCGACTGTAGGTGATTGTGGTACAAGGTTTCGATATGATTCGCCAAAAACAAGGGCAAACAGATACCGATTCAGACTATTCTGGTATCGACAAAGATAATTTCCTAGACTACTGCCTCAATACCCCAGAGATCATGTCCTGGATTGAATTCTTCGACGATTTGGAAGAGTACGAGATGGATAAGTTGGAATTCAAGCCTGTTCCCTTGCCCAAAATCACCCATACGACTCGCAATCCGCAACAAGAAACGGTCATGGACGTCACTTTGGGCGGATCGCAGAAGCTAATATGGGAGAAGAAGGGCCTGTCCAAGGACCACAATCCTCGCCTCAACTGGGAGAACGTGATTCCCTTCTTGGCCCCACCTCGCGTGCCCGACCAGCCACGGGACTTGCCGCGCCACAATGTGCGCTTGTCTTGGGCTTATGGATATAATGCACATTCTTCTCGACAGAACCTGGTTTACACTGCCAAGGGCGAGATCGTGTATGGTGCCGGGGCGCTGGTCGTCGTGCAGGACGTAATGGGCAACTTGCAACGCCATTTCAGCGCTCATTGCGACGTGGTCACAGCCGTAAAATGTGCACACACACCCGATGGCAAGACTTTCGTAGCCTCCGGAGAATGTGCCGTGCGCCCGGCGATACATATATGGGATGCAGATACGATGCAGCTGATCAGCACTCTTCGTGGCTTTCATCGCGGTAAAATCGTGCAACTAGACTTTTCACCCGATCAGACGAAGCTAGCCACGTTGGGAGGAGATACGTACAACAGTGTGGCAGTGTATGACTGGCGAGCAAGAGAGCGACTGTTTGCAGCGCGTACAACGTGTGACCCTGTGTACGACATACGGTACCTGGCGGACGACCTGGTCGCCTCCTGTGGTAAAGATCATATTTACTTCTGGAAAGCCGCTGCCAATGGAAACTTCAAGCGTTATCGTGGGTTGTTTGGAACAGCTACTGCTAAGGAAACGCTCTGGTGTGTGAACAAGGTGGGGAGCACGGTCGTGACTGGCTCCGCGAGCGGCTTCATTCACGTTTGGGAGGGGCGAAACCTCGTCTCGTCCATCAAAGGGCACACTGGCGCGGTGTACGCATGCTTCGTTGTGGGCCGAGAGAACGAGCGCGGTCTGATCACTGCATGTTCCAGCGGCAAAATCCAAGTATGGAATGAAAAAATGGAGGTCGGTGCAACTTTTAACGCGGCAATTCTGGGGGCCATCGAACCATGCGTGTACTCCGTGTGCTGGGACCTGCTCACATCCAAAATAGTGGTGGGCTTCAAAACGTGCGAGATCTTTGAAATGGATGCTACTGATGGCAGAAATTTACATCGCAATGCAGTCGTTAGTGCCAACGCCGCCCCTCGAGTGTGTGGGCTCGCGAGGCATCCTATGAAGCCCCACATTTTCGCGTGTGTGGGAGACGACCGCACGGTGCGTGTATATGACGGTGAAACCAAAATGCAGCTTCGCATGTCGTTGCTAGACACCATGGGCCATTGCTGCGAATACTCGCCGGACGGTAGCATGTTGCTGATTGGCATGGGCTCAGGTATCCTAGGCAAGGAGGAGCGCAAAGAGGGTGCTTACTGCATCCTCAACGAGGAGGACCTGACACTGTTGCACGAGTCACGCGACACAAAGCACGTCATTAATGACTGCAAGTATTCTCCGGAAGGCAACATGTTTGTGTTGGCGTCATCAGATGGCTCGCTGTACGTCTACAACTCCAAAGACTTCGCAGCCCGAGCTCGCTGCCGAGGCCACACTGGCAAGGTACTGCATGTGGACTTCTCCAACGACGGGCAGTTCCTCATGTCCAATTGTTCCAATGGCGAGCTGCTGTTTTGGGACGCTGAGAAGGGCGAGCTGCAAGCGCCCAAGGCGATGAAGGAGATCCAGTGGGAGACCAACACCTGTGTCCAGACGTATCCCACGAAGGGCATGTGGGGCCCGCTGATGGACGAAGCGTACCTCAACGCAGTTGCCCGCTCCAATGGTCGAGAGCTGATTTCATCTGTGGATAACTACGGTCGCATTCGTGTGTACAACGCGCCGGTTGTCAGCGAGGACGCCAATTACGTGCTCCTGGTTGGACATGGTGCTGACGCCAAGAACTGCGTGTTCGCTTGCGACGACTCGTACCTGTACACTAGCGGTGGGACAGATGGCACCGTGCTACAATTTACTGTTGTCTTGCCAGAGGTTCAGAACTACGAAGACCTGAAGAAAGACGAGACTCTCGACAAAGTGAGCGCGCCGGGCAAGACCATGAACAAGGAAATGACCATTGAGAGCAAGACACTGGACATGACCGAGAAGCTGGAGAATGTGCTGAACGATTGGCCTGTGGCCACGTGCATGATGGAGGAGGGCCTTGAAGATGTGTCGCAATTGCTGCAGTGGCAGCGCACACAAGTGGCGCCGAGTCGTGTGCCTGCAGAAGATCTCTCCGAACCGCCGGACACACTGGAGCTGGAGTTTGTGTACGGCATGAGTACCGACAAAAGCAGGCAGTGTTTGATGTATGCGCCAGATGGTGATGCTATGTGGTTTGTAGGTAGTATCGGCGTGATCATGAACCAGAAGCGTCGCACACAGCGCTTCTATATGGAACATGCCACGAACATCCTGGCCATGGCCTGCCATCGCCCTACCGGCATGGTTGCCAGTGCAGACCAGGGCGAATTGCCGACGGTGCGGGTTTGGAACCCGCAAACCTTGCAAACAATTGTTGTACTGCAAGGCTTTCATCGTCGCGGCATTGCACATGTCGCGTTCTCGCCCAATGGTACGCAACTTGTCACTGTAGGCATGGACAAATTCCACACCATCGCCATCTATGATTGGCAGAACCAGACCGTGCTGAGCCATACACGTGGGCTGCAAATGAAAAGCTTATTCATCGATTTCAGTCCGAATGGACAGCAGCTGATCCAATGCGGTAACCAAATGATTCGCTTCTGGGATATAGCTGGACGCAACCTGTCCTTTCAAGACGCGCTGCTCGGGGGCCGCGCCAAGGTCCAGGGCTTTCTCTCTGGAGGCTTCATCGGCAATGCTGCAATCGTCGGCACAGCTGATGGTACTTTGTATCGTTTCGTCGGCCGTCAGTTGGACGGAATGACGCTGGCGCACAACGGTTGCGTCAACTGCGTTACGACTTCGATGGACGGCGTCTGCACAGGCGGTGATGATGGCTTCGTCAAAATTTGGACGAATACTCTGGAGTGTCGTATAGTGATTGAATTGAAGCTTCTAGGCACATTCAATTTCAGCTGTCGAGTGGTCAACTGGGACGCGACTCTGAACCGCATCCTGCTGGGCACCATGGCTGGCGAAATCGTGGAGATCGGCGCAGGAGACGGTGAAAATTTACACACGCGCTCTTTGCTGGAAGCACATGCGGGAGAGGAGTTGTGTGGTCTATCCGTGAATCCAACAAAAGATGAGTTTGCCACCGTCGGTGAAGATGGATTTTTGCGTGTGTGGGACGTGCACACCCACACGGCGGAACGTACGGTGCCCTTGGAGATGGGTGGTCGTGTATGCTGCTACGCTCCCGACGGGCGCAGTATTGCCATCGGCTTCGGTTCCCCTCGAGTAATCTCCCCTCGACAGTACGACGGCAAGTGGATCGTGCTGGATACGAACGACTTTCAGATCGCACACGAAGCCCGAGACAGCACCAAATGGATCACAGACATGAAGTTCTCACCCAGCGGGGGCACCCTCGTTATGGGTGGATACGATGCCAAGATATATGTGTACAATGTGCTAGAGGGTTATAACCTGATTGCTACCATCACACAACATGCTGCAAACATTTTGAATGTAGATGTGTCTGCGGACAATGCGTGGATCATGTCCAACTGCAGCGGGATGGAGCTGTGCTTCTTTGAAGCTGATACGGGCATCTACATTCCTGCTGCGAGTCGTCTGCGTGACCAAGAATGGGCCTCGAACAACTGCTCCATGAGCTGGGCGACGCAAGGCATTTGGCCAGCGCACAAGGACGGCACCATGATCGAAGCCGTGGACTGCAATCTGTACCGAGGTGCCGATGGCACTATTGTCGCTGCAGGCG
>JACCDO010917123.1_pt1 | contig 11207 bp, 9 predicted proteins | sample 7446101 | NCBI WGS metagenome assembly JACCDO01 (sample SAMN15323440, study PRJNA562643) | freshwater metagenome | isolation source: river surface water | place: USA:Blue River Watershed | collected 2017-08-16
GTAAAATTATGTTCTAGATCATGTTTTTAACATTTTATTCATCACCAGGCTTTTTGCGGTTAAGAATCTTCTCAAGATTTCTAGCATAGGCCTTGGAGACGACATCGAAAAGTGAATCAAATTCATCAGGATTAAACTTACTCGCATTTTTATCGACTGTATCGAGCATGTGATTTTTCTCTTCACCACTAAGCCCTGTTGAATCTTTTCCACCCGATCCACCTTGACTTCCTACTACATTACCATAAAACCCACCAGAACCACTGCCACCAGAACCTGAATCACCTGATGTTACGCTCGTAATCTCATTTAAATTTTTTGAAATTTCCTGAGCTTGAGCATCCAAAGATTTTAATTTAGGGTTCGAAACTAAATTAGAATTTGCCGATCCCTGACTAGCGGTAGCAAAAGTTCCTGGTCTAGAATTAATAACCTTAACTCTCTCAGATTCGCGCTTATCAACATCAATACCTTTCTTTTTCGCCTTTTCGTTGACTGCTTTCATTCTTGCAGTTCTAGCGGAAGCAGCACTTGAAATTTCAGATAAACCGGAAGAATTGGCCGAACCAAAAATACTGCCCCCTGAAGCATCTGAGACCGAAGAGGAATTGTTTCCAAAAACAAGTTTAGCCGCTTCAATTGAGAGTTTGCTCTTGATCGAATTTCTGTCAATTTTTGTCATTTGACCTTTATCTGATTTAAAGGAACCACTAGATTCTCCCTTATTATTACTAGCATAATTTCCTCCATCTAATGAAACTCCTCCCTCACCTTTAAAATTGTCCGCGACATGATTCCTCGCTTCGGCAATGGCATCAATTTGTTCTTGTCGTTTTTCTACTAATGCCTGGTAATACAGCACTAAGTTCTGCATATCAGTTGTCATGCGGGTAAAATACTTAACCCTTGAACTTCTAGCATCGGTAAAATAATTTTTATACCCTTCTGTTGTTGAATGAGAATAAGCAAAAAACTGCGCCATCGAATAATCTGTCAACATATCCATGTAACGATTGAATGAATTATCAAATTCAGATCCTGCTGTGACTTTTTTACAAATGTCCTGGTTGATATCATCAACACAATCCTTACCATTGGCGTTTAATTCTGCCGCATTTTTGCTTTCCCAATTTGCAAGTTCTGGCTCGTAAATGAAATACTTTTCTGAGGAGTTATTCTTTAAAGATTTAACATGCTCGAAAATATCTTTTTTAACTGCTTCTCTAAACTGTACAAGCGTACCATTGTTATTTCCATTAAACTCTCTTGGTTTTCTTGTTTCATCAACATCTCCTGAAAATAGAGCTGTCAATCCTACTACGATCCAAGCTACTGGACCTGCCAGAAAAATAAATACAGCATTTAATACAACTACTTCCCAAGGCCAAGGCTTTTCATTGAGATCCCAAAACGAACCAAACTTATCGAACTTTAAATTTCCTTCCGCTCGATAATTCAAAGGATCATACAAGTTTATTGGAGCAACAAAATTTTGCATGGTCGTTGGAACATCATATTGAAAAATCAAAGATAGATTTGTTCGAAAATCTTCATTTTCATTTATGTATTTAGTATTTTGTGGAATATCTTGGATTAAATAAAATGTTTCCCATCGATACCTTATTCTTTCATTGTATGAAGTATACCAATCACCCCAAGCCCAATCTTTTTTCCTTTTTTTAGCATCACAATGAAAGTGTTCTATCCTGGAAATGCCATCAAATGACCAAGACCTATCGTTGTTCTTCCATTCCTGGATATTCTGTGCCAATTTTTCTGATTTTCCAGCAAGATCATTTAATAATCTTAACATTCTTGTTTCATAATCAAGTTGGGCAGTGGCTTTTCTAAGCATAAAACTTAAAGAATCATAGCCATTACTCTGCCTCGTTGCTAAATCATGAGATGTCAAAGACACTCCATCAATTTGGATCATTGAGTTATCATTTTCTTGAGCTGATAAAAGAGTTTCATAGTCTTTTTCTATTTGATTCATTGTCCGACTGTAGTCACTAAGTATAGCTCTTCTATTATCCAATAAAGGTTGACCAAAAGTTTCTCTAAGATATTTTCCTAATTTAAAACAATCTCCGACATCTTTTGAAAGTCTTAAAGTAAACCATTCGAATGCACGAATTTGTTTCATTCCCTCATGAGCTTTTCTCATGGTTTCTTCTGGTAGGTTAAACTGAAACTGACTATTCGGATCGCCAGTAAAAGTTATTTCGCCAATCAATCCAACATATGGTGAATAACCTTCCCCTGGGACACATTTATTAGAAGAGTCTGGATCATAACCAAATTCACAATCAATCGAGGCAGAAACCTGCTCTCCTTCATGACCTAATCGACAAATGGTTGGGTTCTGACATTTTCTATCTACACAAGAATAGGATTTACACTCTCTAGCATGATTACAAGCCTGATCTACGTCTTTTAAGTTGTGGCCACTAGACCAATCAATCGATTGATCTAAGACTAAATCCTGAATCGGGGATAAACCAGGTAGATTATAAACATCATTCACACTTTGACTGAAACATCCCGTAGACCTAGATGGATTTTCGACTCCAACCTCTTGGGATGGTGATGAAATTTTAAAGTTTTCACAGTCCGAGTTATTTTCACAAGACTTATTGTAAATATCTACAAATTGAGGAATATCGCACTTGTCAGTGTTAGGATTATAGAAAGTTCCTTCACAACATTTGGCCATTGGTTTAAAAAATCCAGATGCCGACGCGACATAATTTTTGATACAATTATCACGATTAGTAGTAGGATTAGCAGATAGATGATGTGTTAATGAGCTGGGGTTAGCTTCATCACAAGAAATTCCAAGAGCACTTTTAAATGAAGCTAAATTATACTGGACCCTATTATGATCTCCCCTAAATTCATTTGAAGAGAAACTAAGGAGTTTTGGAATCTTGTCCGTGAAATCCTTTTCAAAAATATAAATCATATTTGAATTAATGTGAGCAAATGCAGGACGACCGTCGGGAGTTTTCCCAATGTAGTCTAGTTTGGGACTAATCATTCTCACATCATCAGGAAGTGGCGTCGGATTCGAATTACAAGCAACACCCGCATGCGCCAAAGAAGATAAGAATTGAAGATTGAGTATCAAAAACAAGACTATTTTTCTCACAACTAACTCCTTAAAAGTTAGAACTATTTTAACATAAGATGGAGTCAGTAAAAGAATTATAGAAGTGAGAAAGTTTGTACCACTTAGAAATTACAAGGATTAGAATGAACTTAATGAAGGAAATATTGCCAACTATTCTAGTCAGTTTACTTGGGAGTTTATTTAAGTAGGTTTGTATACTTTAGGCTCTTCCCCCGTGCAAGATCGACAGGATACTTCTCGGCATTTTTAATCATTTTATCAGCAACAGCATCGGAGATATTAATCTCTAACTTTGTCGCCACTCGAAGAAGATAGATAAATATATCTGCAATCTCTTCTTGAGCATGCATTTTTAAATCAGGATTTGTTTTTAACTGATCTGCCTGATCAGGAGTTAACCACTGAAATATTTCCAAAAGTTCAGAGGATTCAACACTTAAGGCCATGACAAGATTTTTAACAGAGTGAAACTGTTCCCAGTCTCTTTCTTTGGCAAATTCAGATAATTGATTTTTAAGTTCAGTTAAATTGATTTGATCCACATGATATCCTTAGGTTCCACAAAAGGTTTTATAAGAAGAATTTTCACTCCAAAGAGGTCTGCAATATTCTTCTCTTTGAGATTCAAAATGAAAAGGAGTCTTGAGCATTTCATGAAAAGCGTGAAAAAAGGAATCATCCCCCTGATAAACTTTCTCGATCGCTTTCTCTACTAAATGATTTCTCGCAATGAGATAAGGGTTCGATTTGTGCATCAGTTTTAAAATTTCATGATCAGCTTTAGCTTCAAGGCTTAACCTTTTCTTCCATAAATCATGAAAATCTTCAAATTCGCTACTCTTTGGAAGACTCATTTCAAATTCTTTTGAGATTCCAAATTCTAATTCTTTAAAACTCCAAGTAAAATCCAATTTATTTTTCTCTAAATAAACAAGCCAAGCCTGAATGAGTTCATCATCACCTTCAAGAACCTCGGTTAATCCCAATTTTTGATTCATTTTTTTTAAATATGTTTTTTTAAATTTATTTTGTAATTGTAAGAATTCATCTTCAAATTTTTTAATCACTTTTTCTTTTTGAGAAAACAATGGAATGAGGGTTTCTGCCAGACGGGCAAGATTCCAAAACATGATATTTGATTGATTAGAATAAGAGTATCTACCATTTTGATCAATCGAACTAAAAACCTGGCGTGGATGAAATTTTTCCATGAATGCACAAGGCCCATAATCGATCGTCTCACCAGAGATCGACATATTATCCGTATTCATCACTCCGTGAATAAAACCCAGAGAGAGCCAAGATGAAATGAGATCAATTTGCTTATCTGCGACACCTTTCCAAAATTCAAAATAGCGATCCTCTTCTTGAGTCATTATTTCGGAATAAAGTCTGGAGATCGCATAATCGGCAAGAAGCTTTAAATTGTTAACATCTCCCCTCGCTGCAAAGTATTCAAATGTTCCCACTCTAAGATGAGATTTTGCAACTCTAGTAAGAATTCCTCCAGGAAGCTCTTGATCTCTATAAACAACTTCACCGGTTCTGATAGCACAAAGGGATCTCGTCGTAGGAACACCTAAAGCATGCATGGCCTCAGAAACAAGATACTCTCTGATCACGGGCCCAAGTGCCGATCTTCCATCCCCTCTTCGAGAAAAGGGTGTTACTCCAGATCCTTTAAAATGAAGATCATACCTTTGATCATCAACAGGTGAGATCACCTCTCCCAAAAGAAGTGCCCTACCATCCCCAAGACTTGGAACGAAGTGACCAAATTGGTGGCCAGCATAGGCCATGGCAAGATAACTTCCTTCTTCAAGGATGGACTTACCTGAGAAAATTTCAGTTATCGTATGAGAATTCTTAAAATCAAATCCAAGAAAAGTGCTTAAATCATTGTTAAATTTAACAAGAGAGGGATTTTGGGCAACAGTGGGAGTCACTTTGCGGAAAAAATCTTGAGACATTTTTTCGAAGGAATTATTAAAATTTATCATATGTTAATTATGTATATTTCAGAATATAAGTGGAAGAGCAAATAAAAACATAAGGGTTTTATGGAACTTTTAAAAGTCATTTCTTATCTTCTTGGTGGTGGACTCGTCTTGAGTTTTGGGGCCAATCAATTCGTCAATTCTGCTTCAAAGATAGCGAGAAATTTTAATATTTCACCAGTCATTATTGGCCTAACGATTGTAGCATTTGGAACCTCCGCTCCTGAGATGGCCGTTAATATCGTCGCTGCCTATAAAGGAAATACAGACATTGCAGTTGGAAACGTCGTGGGATCAAATATTTTTAATATTGCTTTTATTTTGGGAATTTGTTCAATCATCACTCCTCTGTTTGTTTCCGTTCAATTAATTAAAATTGATATCCCTTTCATGTGCTTGGTCTCACTTATTTTTTGGTTTATGGGTCAAGATCTTCAAATATCAGTTGGTGAAGGGATTGGACTTTTTGTTGGAATTATTTTTTACACTTTACTTCAAATAAAACTCTACATTCAAAATAAAAAACAAGACCAGGATTTTGACAAGGAGTATTCAAAAAAAGACTCTTCTTTAAAAAATATCTTCATTTTAACTTTTGGTCTTGTTCTTCTTGTCTATGGGGCAAAGTTTTTTGTCGATGGTGCTGTACTTGGAGCGAGATGGCTCGGATGGTCTGAGGCCGTTATAGGCCTGACAATCATCGCAGCTGGAACTTCTCTTCCAGAGGTTGCAACTTCCATCGCAGCAACTCTCAAAGGAGAAAGAGATATTGCTATTGGAAATGTCGTAGGATCAAATATTTTTAACATACTCGCTGTTATTGGAATGAGTTCACTTGTTTCTTTAAAACCAATTCCTCTTTCTCCTCACATGGCAAATATCGATTTATCACTTATGCTTGGAATAAGTGTCCTTTGCCTACCTTTTGTGCTTTGGAAAAAGCAACTTGTTAGGTGGCAGGGAATTTTATTTATTCTCACTTGGATGATTTACACAATCTATCTGGTTAAAAATTCTTAATCCAGCTCAATAGGTCTTTCATACAAGGGAAGAATCTTAAACTGAGACTCCATGGAATCTTCTGATTTCATCAATTTTGCAAATGAGAAGAGATCAAACGATTTCACTCTTAAATCTTTAAGTCTTCCTGACTCAACTTTTTCCTTATATTCAATATTTTCATTTGCTAAAAAGTCTTGCGCTTTTTCTTGAAAGTCAGAAGGAATGGAAAAAGAAAAAACTCCCAAAACATAAAATGCTTCCCCATTTAAGAGAGCAGGAAATACTGTCATAAAAATTGACTCAAAAGAAGGATCATTAAGTCTAAGAAAAGAAAAAAGCGCCAGAACTTGTTGCTCAGTAATCTTTTCTCCCGTAAGAGACGAAGTCATTTCTCGTCTGCGCAAAAACTCAAGATTTGGATGCCCATTAATGATCTTCGTTACTTTAAAAATATCACCCGTATTATAACGAGTCAGTCCATAGTTATCTGAAAGAATAAGTAAATATTCATGATGAAGTTTTAATTCATGACTGCTTGATAATTTATCCCCTCCCCCTAATTCTTGATATTCACCAAGCACCTCCGGAAGAAAAGGCCCATAAATTATTTCATCACCTATAAGATGAGGAAAAGTCTCAATCCCTTCTGTACTCATGCTAAACATGGGTAAAATTGGCGCAGGAGTAAATTCCTGGAGTCTTTTAATAAATGGATAAACATAGCCCCCAGTCCAAGTAATGATGCCCTGAAGTTTTTCAAATAAAAGAGAAACTGAAAATTGATCGGATTGGAGAAATAAATCGATCCTTCTTAATGCGTCTCCATCATCGAGGTTTAAGATATTTTTCTGGAATCTTTTATCTTTTTTTAGAATGAATAGCTCAGATTGAAAAAATTCAATTCTAGATTTTAATTCATCTAGGAAATGAACAATTGTCGATGGATTAGTGGCATAGATAAATCTTGGTCTTGTGACCAAAATAAGAGCAAGTCTTAGGGTCTGAGGATCATAATCCTTTAAAAGATCAAGGCCCAAACTAGTTTTAAGAAATCGATAAGGCGCCTGAAGTAGAGAGAGAAATGGAACCGTTGATTTTTCTTCAATTAAAGAGGCGGTCAGTGAATGATCCTTTTTAAGGGATGAAAAAACAAAAAAAGTTCTAAGTCCCCTTTTTTGAGAGGTAATAACCATCATCGCTTCCAGATAGCGAAGTCTTAAATTATTCGTTCTTTTTTTGTTGAAAGGAATCTTTTTAGGACTAGACCTCGTTCCAGATGTCTGCGCCCATCCACGATCTTCCCCCATTGAGTCAAAAACTTTTTGAAGGTCCGTCTCAAGCATCTCGTAACTTTTAACTAAACCTTGCGGTTTTACGTATTTAAATTTTCTTTCAAAAAAATGTTTTAAAAAGAGCAGGTATTTTGTGAGTTCAAAAATAATGGAGATTGAAAGTCTTATGAGAAAGTTAAATTTTGATCTCATAAAATTTTTCTTTCCATGTTTTAAGTAGATTTATGGCCTCATGTTCTGAAACAGTTTTTTCATCAAAAGTGAGCGTGATATAAGTTTCATTCTCCTCAGAAACCGCAAAAATCACCGCCTGATGATGAGGACTAATTGGAGGGAGAGCAATCACATCTTTTAGACCAGATTTTGTCATATGGGAAAAAGAAAGAGAGCACCAATCTGCCCAAGGACGATTGAGCCATAGCTTAAAAAGTTGCTTTTTTATTCCCGTAGGAACCTTCATTTTTTCTGGAGGAAGAAAGACCTCTCCATTTAAAAGATTTTGTTTTTTTTGGAAAGCAATTTCATTCAAGGCTTCAAGATCAACTTTTGATCCTGGATGATAGATGCGCATTCGAGAAAGTGCATTTCCAAAACCAATTTTTGGATTTTTTCTCACATTTACAGGAAGCCAAAGAGAAGAATTTTCTCCTAGGGTTCTTAAAAGACTTAGTATTAATTTATCATTCATTCTCTGGGATGAAGTGGAGAAAACTTCAGTTACAAAATTTCTGCGTGAAGAAATTTCGCTCATATTCCTAGGCCAGGTTTTTGTCGTAAAAAAATGACGATATGGAGTATCTTTTTTAGCAGGAAATGATCTAAGCTCCATTTGATCTGACACATTTTCTCTAAATAACTGCGCTCTTAACCATAAAAGCATGGAAAGACCATCACACAATTTGTGAGACATTTTGATGGCCAAATACAATTTTGAATGAAGAATAATTATTGCCTGATGAATTTCAAATGGGTCTTGAAGTTTATTATTGATAAAATCATCAAAAGTAATATCTGAAAAAAATTTAACCGGAAATTTTGAACTTTTAGGATAAACACTTTGAGCAAACTTCGCCCCGTCTATCAGAAAATCCAAAGACCATTTATCATTCTTGGGGATGGCAATGATAGAATCTAAGCTTCTGACCTCTCCTTGACCTATTTCAATTAATTCATCAATCAAATTCATGAGGGCCTATAAATAGAGCGCTTAAATAAGGGACCTTTTTGTATATAGGGCATTAACTGAAGCCAGCCCTTGCTTGGAAACATATGATGCGCCCGATGAAGCGAGAGTCCCAAGGTGAGCCAATAAAACAATGGGCCGTAATAATCGTGAGAACGATATTCTTGCTTACCAGTTAAGTGACCCTCATGAGTTTTAACGGCAAAAGGATACCAAAGAAGAAAAGAATTTAAAATTTGGGCAGGAATAAGTCCTAAAAGAATTCTTTCAACTCCAACAAAATAAGCAATCGATCCAAAATAAAGAGTGAAAAACAAATACGTAAATCCCCATTCAATCCAAATTTTTTTAGTGAGTAAACCATTAGATCTTAGCCAAACAAGCCAGCTGTGTGGCATCGCCAAAGCTCTTCCAGGAAATTGCCACCAATGCTGAATTTTTAAAATTAAATCCGGATCTTTGAATTCTTCATTGGTAAAGGAGTGATGAAACCTGTGAGTAATTCTGAATTGAACATTCGGAACAAAAATAGGAAAAAAACTAATTCTTCCCCACCAAATATTACTTGCTTTGGTGTTTCCACAAACTCCGTGAGAGGCTTCATGTCCCATCACTCCACACAAGAAAAGAATATGGGTTCGAAATAAAATATCAATAATCCACCAAGCACCTTGTGGTGACCAAAAATACTGAAGGGTCGAAACAACTAGCAAAAGGATTATGATCAACCTATTTACCAAAATATTCGTTTTCCTAGATACAACCATGGCCAATCCTCTGGGGGTGAGTATATTTTATAATTCAAATTACCAATTTCATTTAAATCACCTATATTCATCAAATGAAAAGCAGTGAATTTATCATCAGGCAACTTGAAGAAAAAAAGTTAACGCTTCCAGTTTTAAAATCAATTTTGCCCCGAGAACTGAGTCTCATTTCCGAAAAGAAAAGTCTATTCACGTTTGTAACATTTTCCTGCCTACTGCTCATTTCCCTTTTTCTTGAGAATAAAACTAATAACCTGATTTTATTAACAATTATCTGGTTGTTTCATGCTCAAATTATTGTAGGTTTTTTTGTTTTAGGTCATGAGTGTGGACATGGAAGATTTTCAAACAAAAACTGGATAAATATCACAATTGGACATCTTTGTTTCTCTATTTTGGGAAATGGATTTTTTACCTGGAAAAGAACACACAATGCTCACCACCAAAAAACACAACTAAGAGGTCATGATGTTGATTGGTCCTCATTTTTAGTGACAGAGGAAGAATTTAAAAAATTAAGCTGGAAAAATGACTTTATTAAACTTTTAGGCCTCAAATTACCTTTTGGAATTTTTGTATGGGTATTTTGGAATGCTTTAAAAAGAGCATTCGAAAAGAAAACCAAAACCGAATTGATATCAAATTTAGGGATGTGGTTTTCCCTTTTGGGTGGATATCAATTTATCATAATTAAATTTGGTTTTTGGACCTTATTTAAATATCATTTGATTCCAGCAACTCTTGCCATGTTTATTGGATATTTTCTTTTAATCATTCAACATGCCCAAAATGAATGTTTGTGGTTCGATGAAAAAAAGTGGGATTACTTACATGCTCAACTTGCCTCAACCTACAATATTAGGTTTCCTAAAATTTTAGAAAAACTATGGCTTAATATCAACGTTCACATTCCCCATCATCTTTTCCCAGAAATTCCATGGCACCAACTACCAGTTGCTTCAGAGGTATTAAAGAATGAACTCGGTACTTGTTATCAGGAAAAGGAATTTAAATTTAGTGATTATCGTTGGCTTATAAGAACACCTTTCATTGAAAAGAAAGACAACTATTATTTTATGAAAACAGATGCCTAATTTGACCATTATTTTTGACATTTTTTTAAAAATCTCCTTTTTTATCTCAAAGACTTAGAAATCAATTTTTTTAAATATATGTTTTTAGATAAACCTAAAAAAAATTCTTTCAATTTCTTTTTTCTCATTAAAATATAAAAAATTAGGTGTTAGATGAATAAACTCAAAAAATCACTTTTGATATCACTTGTATGTTATAGTTTTTCCGCAAATTCAAATGAGTCTTCCAATTTATGCCTTGATGATTTTAAAGAAGAAATTCAAAAAAAGATAACTGAACTTAAATACCTAACCCCTCCTGATATCATCTACGGCTGTACAAAGCAAAGCTGCCAAAGTGATTGTGAAGATCAATCAATTTGCAGGTGTCAATGTATCGAATTTGGGTGTTTAAGAAAAAATGTGGTCTCAAATTCCCAAATTGCCTCTATCTACCTTCCCTACAGAACCCAGTCTCAATCCTCTTATTTTTGCATCAATCGAAATATTTATTTGCAAATTCTTAAAGACTCTGAAATTAAAAAAAACAATTGCTTAGAATCTAAACTTTAGTTTTTTAAGGCAAAATCCGATAATATCACATGCATATTTTTACAATTATATTTCTATCACTTCATTTATTTGCGGGATCTTGGGAAGAAAAGGAATTAGCGTGCTTACTGAAGCATCCTGAAATTAAGACAGGGGAATTTAGTTGTAATGATAAGGAATCAGAATTAACGAAAACAATTTGTGATCA
>JACCDO010406079.1_pt1 | contig 11206 bp, 6 predicted proteins | sample 7446101 | NCBI WGS metagenome assembly JACCDO01 (sample SAMN15323440, study PRJNA562643) | freshwater metagenome | isolation source: river surface water | place: USA:Blue River Watershed | collected 2017-08-16
CGAGAGATAGCAAAGTTTAACAATCCAGATAGTAATGGCACTAAGCTCCTGCTCGGCTGGGATCCAACCTCCAATGCCGGCGAACCCGCGTACCGCATAACCAAAATATTTATTGAAGAATGTAGAGTATTCCGCACTAAAGCACGTGCACCGTCAATGATACTATGCGAAGTATTACGTGAGGATTGGGATGAAGTTAGTGGTGACAACATACTTAATGATACAGCTAGTTACCACGCATCACCTCACCATATCCGCACATTCTCATCAGATGTAGAAGATGGTGAATTACAAGATGTTGACAGCCTGGTTAATAGTTCCATATCGAAAGCGATACATGAGATGCAGGTTAGTAAAACGGTGAATCAGACCAGTGATCTTGAAGGTGATTATGAATTATCTTCACCTACATATGTATCGTCTTCATCAACACCCGAGGCTGGCCATAGTGGTAGTGATAGTGTCAGGGAAAGCAGGGCTAGTAGGGCGATTAAACGAGTGACCAGTGGTGGCAGTAATTTCATGATGGATAATAACACGCGCAGCTCATTATTATCCGCCAATCGTAAAACTAAAAATTTCCAGTCAATTCTATCAACCGCCAACTCAACTAGTGAAGACGACCTGCAATTACTTGCTCATGAAGCCAATAATGCGATTGCAGCCGCGACAGTTTCAACGGTTAATGACGAAAGTAGTAATATTGCGCCATTATCTTATCCCGACGATGTATCAGAAGGCGTTGCTTCGCCCTCGCCAGCTCACGTGACCAAAGAGGTCTATCAAAGGGCCAAGAAGTTATTAGATTCTGGTAAAATTGATCAAAAAGAGTTCGAATTATTGATAATGGGTGATAGTAAGTACCGCGTCGAGACAAAGAAAGAGAAAGAGGAAGAGGTTATGAGTAAGGTTGAAAGCGCGTTTGGCGAGCCTTGGACGGTCAAAAGAGATCGTTTGTTAGGCGACAAAGTGCATGCAATGAATGATGATAATAGTCTCGGTGACACGAGTATCATGTCGTCTAGTGCATACCCGGTGTGGGATTTACGATGCTTCATCGTTAAGAGTAACGACGACCTCAGACAGGAGGTATGCTGTTTGCAATTAATGAATCTTTGCCAAGAAATCTTCGTTGATTGTGGTCTTGCCAATCAATTAGTTCTCAAACCTTACAGAATTATCAGTACCAGCAGTAACACCGGCATTGTCGAAGTACTTAAGGATACCATGTCATTGGACGGTTTGAAAAAGACCAACGGATTCACTACGTTAGCGGCGTATTTCAAGACGGTTTATGGGGCTTCGTCCGAAACGTTAGCTAGAGCTAAGCGTAATTTTGCAGCTAGTCTGGCTGCTTATTCACTTTTTACGTATATTTTAATGGTGAAAGATCGCCATAACGGCAATATTCTGATAGATACAGACGGCCACGTCATCCATATCGACTTCGGATTCTTGTTATCCATCGCACCTGGTGGATCATTCAGTCTAGAAACTGCCCCTTTTAAGTTAACCGAAGAGATGGTTGAGGTGCTCGGTGGATTAGAGTCACAATTATTCGGGCAATTTGTGAAATCGTTCACTAGCGGATTCCTGGCCTTACGCGCGAACGCCGAGAACATCATCTCATCATTGCAGGTGCTTTCGCTCAACTCGCCATTTCCTTGCTTTAGTGGCAAGGATAGTGTGGTTATTATGGAGAAATTGAAACAACGATTTAGATGTGATTTAGGCGTGAAGGAAACGGTACAGCATTGTTTAGATTTGATTATCGCATCATATGGGCACCTAGGCACCCGTCAGTATGACATGTTCCAATGGGCTACGAACGGTATTGCCCAGTAATATATGAATAGGGATCAATTAGAATTATTTATATTACAAATACTATTCTAGATGCGGCAGCCACGCAGTTATAGGGGAATATTTCCATGCTTTCTATTAGGAGTTTCGACTTCTTTATCTGTATAATTTGTGAAGTTTAGTAAGTGATAAAGTGATAAACAGTATTGTATATAGTAATCTGACCTTTAAGAAGCTCTAAATCTTCGCATAATCTTCTTCTAGTTGTTGCTGGATCGATGATGTCATCAATGAAGCCGCGCTCAGCGGCCACCATGGGGTTAGCGAATCGATCCGTGTATTCTACAGTCTTGCGTTCGACATCTTTACCTTTAAATATAATTTCAACTGCCCCTTTAGCACCCATCACAGCAATTTCTGCGGTTGGCCAAGCATAATTTACGTCACCTTTTAGATGCTTTGATGACATCACATCGTACGCGCCACCATATGCTTTACGTGTAATGACAGTTAACTTAGGTGCTGTTGCTTCAGCGTAAGCGTACAACAATTTCGCTCCGTTACGAATGATACCACCATATTCTTGATCGGTACCAGGTAAAAATCCAGGTACATCCACGAAGGTGATAATTGGAATATTAAATGCGTCTAAAAATCGAACAAAACGAGCAGCTTTAATCGATGAGTTAATATCTAAGCAGCCAGCAAGATGACTTGGATTGTTCGCAACAATACCTACCGTGCGACCTTCCATGCGAGCAAAGCAACAAATAATATTTTTTGCGAAATCTGGCATGATTTCAAATACTGTGTATTCATCGACTACTTTTTTAATTACTTCAATCATATCATAAGGAACATTTGGATCATCTGGTACAAGATATCTCAATGATGCCTCTTCTCTGTCACGAGAGTCTTCAGTTGGTTTAACTGGGACTTCAGCAGTATTATTTAAAGGTAAATATTCATAAAAATCACGTAATGCTCGTAATGCTGTGACATCATTATCGAATGCGGCATGAGCTACACCTGATACAGATGTATGTGTTTCTGCACCACCTAATTCTTCTTGAGTTACGTCTTCTTGAGTAACAGTTTTAACAACATTTGGACCAGTAACAAACATGTATGATGTACGTTTTACCATAAAAATAAAATCAGTCATAGCTGGAGAATACACCGCACCACCTGCACAAGGTCCCATAATCATAGAGATTTGAGGGATAACACCAGATGCTTGTACATTTTGATAAAAAACATCAGCATAACCAGCTAATGAATCAACACCTTCTTGTATTCTAGCTCCACCAGAATCATTTAAACCAATTACAGGTGCACCTACTCTTTTCGCCATATCCATAACTTTAACAATTTTTTGAGCATGTGTTTCACTTAATGAACCACCAAATACTGTAAAATCTTGTGAAAAGACAAATACTTTTCTTCCATGAATTAATCCATGACCTGTTACAACACCATCTCCATAATACAACTCTTTATCCATATCGAATTCATTGCATCTATGTGTCTTGAATTGATCGTATTCTCTGAAAGTTCCTGGATCCAATAACAATAATAATCTCTCGCGAGCAGTCAACTTGCCTTTCTTGTGCTGTGATGCAATACGTGTTTTACCGCCACCTTGTAATGACTCTTCTGTTATTTTTTGTAATCTGTTACGAAAATCTGCTTTTAATTTACTAATTGTAACGCCTTCTTGAGTGGTACTAAAACGGCGTAACCAGGTTGTTGTGGCTACTTTTCTAAGCATTTTTGAAGAGATTTAACGAGTTTCTATTAGAAATGCACTTTAACGATGCAACCTAGTTAATCTTCACCTTCCGACTCACTAGAAACTACTTCAAGTTCAAGTTTTCCTTGGTTGGATCCAAAATCTTCGGCGGCTTACCGATACCGGTATTTTCAAAAAATTTTAAGACTTGAGTAAATAGTATGAATATAGTTGAACGTTTATGAACCAGATGTTACAAATTGTGTTTACCAAAATGTTTCGAACGGCAGTCCACTTTCCCTAAATTATGGGAGTTTGACGATGATCAAACCTGAGACGATCTCGGACTGATTAAGGCATTCCACATAAAAAATCTCTGCTCATGTGAGCTTATCTGATTTCGATATACGATGAGTAGATTAAATAAGTCCCGTTTTCAAACAACTTTTTAGATAACTAGGATCTAGGGTGTGGACGTTAATCAAAAAATAAAAAAAAGGAAAAAGAGAAAAATTGCAATGCCAATAGCGAGGAGTCCTATCGGAAAACGCTTCCAAGACAAGCACAAAGAGGTGAGCCACCACGCCTCTCCGCGTTCGCTGTGCTCTTATTTGGTATGGGTGGTATGGCTTGCTGTTATACTGTGGTTTCTTTTTCTAGTGCAATACACATACTTTCATTACCAAAAAGGTGATGGATTTGATCTGAATTCGATGCCATTAGAGGTTGGTGGTGCATTAGCGAATGACATTAATTCTTTAACGTTGAGAAAAGTTACATCGAAAGAAAATATACCAATTAATTTACGTGGAAATACACTTGATACACAAACGGATACAACAAAAAAAGGTGATGAAGTTGTAATGCACATTGTATTTTCCACTGATTGCTCATTTTACCAAGATTGGCAAACATTATTAGTATTTTACAGTGCATCTGTTATAAAACAACCTGGAACAATCACTAGAATTGCATCTGGTTGTGATACTGTAAAACAAGATCAATTAAAAAAATTATACTTAAAACTTTATCCTCATGGTAATTATAATGTTCATTTTACACCAGATTTCAAACTAGATGAAAAAACTAACAAAAAATATGATTTTTATAATAAACCTTACGGTATGGAGCATTGGCTTGATCATAGTGATCCCCCCATTAAAGATGGATCAATCATTGCATTAATCGATCCTGATATGATTTTATTGAGAAATATTACACATAAAATAAGAGGAGAAACAAATAATATTTTTATATCAAGTACCACGCAGAAGTTGAAAGCTGCAAATCACAATGAGGATGGAATTGTACCAATTGAAGTGAAGAAAGGTCAAGCAGCAGCTCAGTTGTATCAATTAGGTGCACCATGGGCCACAGCAAATAAAAATTTTAATAGAACGAATATTTGTGGGGTTAACTCTCCTTGTATGAAAGTAACTAGAGAATATGGTGAGGAATTTTTCAGTGTTGGTCCACCGTATATACTTGAGAAATCAGACATGTTAAAATTGACAAAAGCGTGGGTAAAAATGGTTCCGTTAGTTTACGAGAGATATCCAAACTTATTAGCTGAAATGTATGCATATTCCATGGCTGCCGCTCATACCGAAATACCTCACTTCACTGTCACTCATTACATGGTATCAAACACTGATGTGTATGATGAAGGATGGAAATGGGTTGATATATTTCAACAAAAAGTATGTGAACGTCCTGATGAATCTGGAGTATATTATCCCGGTAAAAACTTGCCAACTGTAATGCATTATTGTCAATTTTTCCGTGCTGGTGAATATGGATTTCAAAAGCGTCGCGTAAATAAAAACATGTTTGAGTGTACTCCGAAATCTCCCCTTTTAGTTGACCCACCTGATGATTTAGCAAAAGTTGATTATAAAAATCGTGATGGAGAAATAATAAAATTAGGTCCAATTGCTGTCAGACGGAACGCATTTGCTCTTTGTGTTATTAGTCGCAGTATTAATGCCATGATCATTGACTACAAGATGAAGATGTGTGAAAACACACCCAATAATTCCATCAATCGGAACGTTACCATTAATGTAGCGAATTTAAAATATTAAAATTGTATATTGTATAATACCGCGAAAAGCATCGCATAATTTGACTAATTAAAGATCTTGCTACTATATGGATACTGATGTATCCACATTTGAACAATATACTTTGTATCCATGCAGACCTGACCGCAGTGCATCGTGCGATCGTCTATGGTTCCATTATGATATGACGGAAAGAATAATAAGGCTTTACCCATTTCAGGTTTAACTTGTAACTTTAAATCTTTAAAACTTGTTGCTCCTCCTACGTTTACATCGTTTAGATATACTAGCAACGTAGCCAACCTTTGTCCACTTGAATCAAGTAAGGTTTTTGGTATGGTATCGTAATGAAAAGAAAATTGTTGCCCAGTTTCATATCTCACTATTTGAGGCTCTTCATACGTATTAGTATCAAAGCCAGTCAATTTGTGTGCTGTTGTAATTAACTCATCGACATCTTCATACTTCATATACCAAGTTGTACTTGTTCTAATACTTCCTGCTTGAGCAAATGTTTGTGATTGGCCAATATTTAAACCTTTACTTTCTGCTATTTCTCGATATTTATCGCATACACCACGACTAAAGAAATTATTTATTTCTAACACAGGAGGATCAACATTTAACACATTAATGCCTTCGTAATCTAGGTTCAAAGAAGGACAGTATTCTTTGATAATCTCTTTTACCAACAGCTTGTTTCTAGTACCTGAAGATGAAGCAGCAGGCACTACAGGTCGACTGAATGTTGGTGTTGACGTGGTTGAAGTCTTCTTGGTGCTACCAAATCCTTTCATCTTCAACACAAATGAAGAGCATGAAACAATAGCAATGAAGAGAATACAAGCAAAATACTTGGTCATTTTCGTCTCGAAATACCGCGAATTCAACGCGTACGTGGTGCTACTGCAGCATATTTCCCAAAAAAAATTCCAACCTTCCACACCCTGTATAGAATCAATGGAAAGATAAAAATATTAAATACAATTACACAATAAAAGCTAAAGGGCGAACGGGTCGAAAACTTTCATTGGAACTGCTTTCTTGATGCTAGTTGCCGCTTTATTAGTAGCATTGGAGAGTCCAGTTGGGACGCTGTTGACAGCTGCCTGTTTGACTCCCACGCCTTTTTCTACGCTAGGAGGAATAGGTATAATAGGCGCGGCTTGAATAGTTTTATCAATTGATGCGGCACCCGCAACTATTTCAATCGATAAGTCGTCATCACTATCGTTGAATGCTAATGTCTGTTGAATACCGTCATTTTCATCAACCGAATCTGTCATGGAAGTGTCTAGACTACTATTAACTTTACTGTCTTTCGTAGAACTACCTCGTTTAATTGATTGCTGGCGAGGGAAGTATGGTGGAGGAGGTCTCGGATTAGTGATAGGTTGTTTGTAAACAGCACTAGCAACGTCAGACGTATTATTTCCTGTGTTTTTGTTCGACGATATGTTCAATGTACCAGATTTCCGCAACTGGTTATCTTTACTGCTACTAGGGTTAACAGTATTACTATTGATTGTAAAAGTTGGAACCGGAGCAGGATTGTAGCGTTTGGGTGTTTTCATCGACGTACCGTTTAGACTTAAATCAGTACCGAACGAAGCTACAGGCATTTCTAGTAATGGACCTTTGTAGATACACTCCCAACCTCCAGTATCAGGCTTTTCCCCGCGAGTTTTTTTAGGTTGCGACTCCCAGTTTCTGACATCTAATACAACGGCTAATAATTCTACTAACGCCTTTTGCACATATCTTTCGGTAACTTTCGTGCTATAATCACATGCGGGAGAGGAGTTGATCTCAATCAACCACGCATTGTATTCATCGTCGACCATAAAATCAAATCCGTATAATTCCCAACTATTTTTACGATGCTCAATCATCTCAGACGCACACATTAACGCCCACTTGGCAATGTCTTTCATTCTTGGATGTATTTTTTCCGTCATGTAGTCTTTGCCACCTGTTTTGTGCATGATTAAATTTTTAAAATTCTCTTGTTGCAACATAAAACCTTCTATTTTATCACCGTTTTCGGCGTATATCGGCTTGTTAAAATTTTCACTGTTTTTACCAATACTGTTATTCACTAAGTGTATGAACGCATCGTCCATGTCCTGGTCGCTTATGCTGTACTCGTCCACGGACAATCTGGCGTAACACTCATCATAAAAGTAAATGGTTAATGGGTTCCAATCAGTGACTAATACCCACTGACGTAAATCAAACTTTCTTTGTGCAATAGTTAACGAATTCTCCATATATTTTTGTACGATCCATTGGTTCGTAACGTGCGAACCTGCATCGACGTACTTCAATAGCTTTGGCAAATCATTGAAAGTCGTAATGCCTCGACCTCTTGACTTGGCAGCGGGTTTTACGATCCACATGTTCTTAGCAGTCTCTCCTTTTCCGTTTAGTCCGGCTTGACTGCGATCGGCTATTTTCAACCTGCTGAGAATATTGTGCACTCGACGCAGTCCTTTGCTACCCAGAGGTACTAGTTTTTTTAACATTTCATTTGCTGATTCACGATTTTGCTGTTCAATTCTTTGCTTTCGGCGAATATTTTCCTTTTGCGCTAGTGTTTGCTGACGAGATTTGCTGTCTTCATCCTTCTCCCTCAGGAAATCGTCAACTGGTTCTGGCGGAGTTGGAGGTAGATAGCGTTCGTTGTTGAATATATCCAAGGAAATTATCTCCCATTCAAGCGATTCAACTGCAACGTTTTCTGTTTCTTCGTTGTCGTTACCTGTAAAAATATTATATGAGAATAAATTACAATCTAGTATAGTTTTGTGAATGTAAAACCTTGCTCGTCAATGAAATCCTCCTCTAACGGCTTCAGAGCACGCTCTAACACATCGCAACATGCTTTAAAGACGGCTTCATTGACCATGAATTGGTCGAGATTGATTGCTCCTGATGGACGAGGCGTCGCGACTATGTCCCAAGTATCTGCTTGAAATTCAGTTCCTTCTTTGAACAATCCATCTTCTGGTACGTCTAAAGATGTGGCTTTCGTATATATCAATTTCAAGATGGACTCTGCTTTTTGACATCTAAAATCATCAATAAATGCTTGTGCTTCCTGTGGATTAGATAAATCGTAACCACGAGGAATTATGTCATTGACGCTTACATCCGCCAGCCATACACACGATTTTAACGACTTCAATAAACCAACTTTGGTAGTTATAGCAACATTTTTCAAGAAATGATTTGTTAACTGCCATGGCAACAAAGTCTCTTGTGAAATATCGATTGATCTCAATGTCCACTTTAGATCGCAATGTGGCGAGGTGGAGTCACTGTTAAAGTACCATCCACGATCTAGTAATGCTTGTTTCACACAAGGATACCACCCAGTCATTACAAATACTAAACCATCTTGTGGGACACTATTCTTACGTTTCCAATCTGCATAATCTCTCACAGGTGCTGCAATAGCAATTTCTGTACCATCACTTGATCGCTGTGACTTCACTTTGAGTCTATTAATTAATGCATCTGCCATCTCTGCAGTGACTTTGGTAGAAGGCTTCGCGCTATTAGTAGTCGGTGCACTAGATTTATCACCGGTGCGATACCTTGGTTTGTCTTCTAACATCATAAGTTTCCTCTCCCCCGCTTCTAGTAGTACCCGTTCCTGCAATATCAACATTCTACGTTTTTTTCGTTCTTCTTTTCGCTTCTTTTCGTTATCCTCTTTCTTCTTTTGCTCGGCTATCGCCGCCAACATACTGCTTACTTTTTCTTGCTGCAACTTTAATTGTAACTTTTTCAACATTTTCAATTTTTCCTCTTCTTCGCTCTCAACAGGAATAGAATCATCAGCACTGGGTGACGTCTGAGGTTCAGCATTGTTTGGCACACGAATTGATTTTTTACGTATAGCAGATAATCCACTACCAACCGCGATATCTGCTCCAGCTGATTGTACACGTAATTCGACTTCTGCTTCAGCATCGCAAATATCTCCCACATCGTCGTCATCATCATCACTACCATCGAGTCTATCCTTCTTAGAGCGAACCATTTGATCGATTTTACGACGATATTTGGCTTTTTTCTTCTCATCTAATATTTTATTGTACTCTGTTTTATCTTGTTCCTCTTTATGCCTATTTTCTAACGATTCTATAAGCTTTTTGTGTTGTTCTTTAAATTTCTTTCTAATCGCAGAAATTTCTTCCTTTTTCTCATCTTCTAATCGTTGTTTCTCAACTTCACTTATATTTCCTTTACTTTTTAAAGCATTTTTTTTATTTATAGCTTCAATTTCTTCTTGTTCTTGACTAACGGCACGAGCTTTTAATGCTTTTGCTAATAATGCTTCTTTAAATTTTTTTCTCCGCTTTTCCGCTTTTAATGTGAGTTTTAATATATGCTCTTCTTCCTCTTTACGTTTATTAGTAATGGATTGTAACCAATTACGATGCCTTTCTTCTACATCTGTTAATGGTTTCATTTTTAATGTCCGGTTATTATTTTCAAAATCATTTTCATTAACTTCGTTTATAACAGATTCTACAACAGCAGCATACGCATTATTATTGCCAGATATTTCTTCCTCGTATGTTATATGTCTTCCTAATTGCTTCTTCTTATTTTTCAATTTTATCAATTCTATATTTTTACTTATCATCGAATGATTTTCAATATTTGAATTATCTCTATTCCACGGATTATCGTCATTTTTTACATCAATATTAGTATCAATATAATTATTATCATTTAATAATGTTTCCGTAATATTTTTAGATTTGTGAACAGGCGAGTTCTCAATCGCTTCATAAACAGCCTTGTACTCTTTCATTATTGAAATTACATCCATAGGATCATCCGCGGTAAATATTGATTTCGCAATTTCATCTGTACTATATCTATCTGTTCCAGTATACGATGGTAAAAGTTTCTGTTCTCCCACCTCTTCTTCTTCTTCTTCATCATCATCATCATCATCATCGTTATAGTCACTACTATAGTCAGCTTCAGAGTACTGCTGCCCATCGTCGTTAGCGTCGTCGTAGTCGAACAGCGTCGACATTTTCTTGTTGGTATTTGGTTTTTCAAAATTTATTAAATTTTATAAATTTTTATTTGTCCAACAGCTATACCGGTATCCTTCTGAAATTCTGAATTGCATAATATCCAGATTGTAGATGATTCATTAAAAAAGCTGTGACGAGATTCTTGCCATAGTTATGATAAACTGGTGATCTGCTTGCACGGATTATACAACTAGTAGAAGAAGTAGGCAACGTTGTTGCGAAGAAACTATGGAATTGTATCGATTCATTCGCAAAGCGAGATATAAATACACCGCTTTGTTGTTTTTTTGTTATTTGTAGTTGACCAATCATGTTCATGTTAAGCGTCTTTAATATGATCCTCGGGGATTTTGTTATGTTTTGATTTTGTTCCCTACTATACTACTATACCTACCAGGTAGTTAGATCCCTAACATCCTCGAAACGCACGCAATTTACAGACAATCACTAATGATTCAACTTATTTGAACGAAAGTTTATTTCTTTAAACAATTGAAATTTTCTGTTACGAGTGGGCTGTTGGGAAGGTATTGGGTTGCGTTAGC
>JACCDO010587937.1_pt1 | contig 11206 bp, 7 predicted proteins | sample 7446101 | NCBI WGS metagenome assembly JACCDO01 (sample SAMN15323440, study PRJNA562643) | freshwater metagenome | isolation source: river surface water | place: USA:Blue River Watershed | collected 2017-08-16
AAAAACTTGGACCAATTGGAAATTTCAAATTCAAAGATTTAATAGAGAAATCTTAGAGGAGAAGGATGTGCCACTGTTGTTTTTGAGAAAATAGTAGCAACCTTTATTCCCACACATTAATTAATTTAATTATCTCGTAGTAAAAATGTCGGTAATCCCTCCCAGAAAATTTTCAGCGATTTTTGCAGGAGGTACGAAGGTAGATGAAAGGAAGCACACGAGGATAATTTGTGATAAATGGACATGCACAGTGAATCATGTTCCTCCGCATATTCTTTTGCTTGATCATGATACTTTATTGTGGTAGTTTGTTGCGAGTAAAACTCTTCAACCGAGCCAACTGTAAAACTACGATACGACAATGTATACCTCATTCATTTTCAGTAGATAGAGCAAAAATATTAGACAGAGATTGGAAAGTCATTGAAACCTATTGGAGCTCTATAATATCATCTGATTCTCAATTGCCGACGTTCATACATGATCCTAACAATCATAATGAAGATAAATATGGTGTGGTTGATTTGTATAAAATTTTTCAAGCTGGAAGCTTGAGTGAATTTAATAATAAAGATTATAGATATACTAGTCGTTATACATATGCTATGAGAATAGGATATAATGGATTGAAATATAGAGGGTATCAGAGACAAAGAGGAGTTGATATTGATACAGTTGAAAACGATTTATGTAATATATTGAAAGTTGCAACTTATTGTGCTGGTAGAACTGATGCAGATGTAAGTGCAATATCCCAAGTTGTTAGTTTTATTACCAGTAATGTATCTATCACACCTAATGAAATTAAGAACAAGATTAATAGTGTATACAATGATTCTGACCGACGTTTAAAATGCTATGATGTCTACAGAGTACCAAAATCATTCAATCCAAGATCACATGCTACATGGAGGCGATATATATATTTAATCCCACTAAATAAAAGTGTTTACAATGGCACGTCTGGATATGATATTGATGCCAATTTTGTCAACAGAATGCTTAGTAATATTGAAAATTTAGAATTAAATTATCACGCATTTAGTCATGGGGAAGATAAAAGTGTGGCATCAGCGGATGGATTACAGGATCGATGTGTAATTTTTAAAGCGAAATCATATTACTTAAATTTAGAATCCAATGACAAAAATTTGGCTCCAGTTCTGGCTATTGAATTAGTAGGGAATAGATTCTTAAGAAAAATGGTACGTATAATATGTGGCACAGTTGTTAGAGAAGCTTTAAAGGATGAAAAAGATAGAAATGATAAAATACTTATTGATATTTGTAATTCTGGTGAACGTAGATTAGCTGGACCACCATTACCTGGAGGTGGTCTTTGTCTAGCGGGAGTTGGTTATGATGAACGTGATTTAGCATTTTATAAGTTTATGTCTAAAAAGGAGAGAGCAAGAATTGAAGAAATTCTGTCAAAACCGGTGTAAATTGTTGATTGTAACTAATGTAATTCTATTTCAAAGTCATAAATTTGGTTGGAAACTTGAACCGGCCAACCGGGTCCACATCTGATTTATTCGACAGAAAAAAGATTACCCACGGAAGTTACTCCAATCTTTCACTATTTGTTACAAATACAATAAGGAGTAATGTTGTACTTGGCTGTGGCTGTACTATTGTTGCTGTTGCACAGATTTGATAGTTTAGAGGTAAATAATCATGCTCCTACTCCGTCAGTGCGTAATCTTGCTAGTCCATTAGTGCAGGTGCCACCATTAAGTCAGCCAATGGTGTTCTCCCCTTCGATGGTACCCCCTCAGCCTTCACCTAAACCAAGTGGGAAACCAACTTATAAACCAACTTATAAACCAACGTATAAACCTTCTGCACCAACTGTTGCACCATCGGAAGAATTTGATGAGACTTTAACTGAAAGACCAACTAGTCATCCTTCAAGCGCAGAAGTATTTACTGAAAAATCTGACTATAGATTTTGGACGGCAGGAATGATAACTATAGTTACGGCGATAATCATATTAGGTTCATTTGGTATAGCGACAATATTCTTATGTTTATATAATTTTTGGTTGAAAAGAAAAATCGCAACTAATCCATATGGAACAATGGCTATTGGATCAATTAATGAGAAAGTCCCTTTAATGGAAAGAATTAAGAGAAAAGCCATGCCCATATAATTAGTAATACATAGGATATAATGTAAAAATTGTTAAGTATTTGAATTTATATTAATCTTTCCAGATATAACTATCTAGCGAAAAAGTTCCCATACATGTAAAGTTGAAGATACGTTTGCCTTTGCTTATATTTCCCGCACCAGCTGCGACGATTAAAGGTAAAAGATGCTCGATTCTAGGATGACATCTATGTGCAGAAGGTGCTACTTCCATAATTTTCATGAATTTTTCTTTATACACTTCATAATTGCTGGAGTCTTTACCCTCAATTAAATTGAATATAAAATCAGTAAACTCCTTGGTGTGAGCCATTGGTACATTTCTTTCGAGATTACTAAATTCTCTTAAATTATGTGTTATTGCACCTGAACCAATAATTAGCACACCTTCGTTGCGCAATTCAGATAATATTTCTCCCAATTTAAAATGATGGGTACAGTCAAGATTATTTCGTAATGACAATTGCACAATAGGGATATCTTGCTCTTTATTCGCTAGCATTAATGGAATGAATGTGCCATGATCGAATCCTCTACTGGATTTTTCACATATAATATTATTCTTTTCTAATAATTTTATTATATTATCAGCTAGATTTAAATCATGTGGTGGGTTATATTTCAATGTATACGTAAAGTCTGGAAAACCATAATAATCATATAGGAGTGGTGTTGGTTTAGTATGGTAAGTTACATGGTGATTGGTCTCCTCCCAATGAGCCGAAATGAGTATAATAGAATTCACGGTATATCCTTCACTCTTTACATTCGAAACTACATTTTCTAGAAAAGTTTTTGTTGTTGAATACTTATCAATATCAGCAAACATAGGAAACTCTTTTCCGTCCATAAAGAAGCAGGGACCACCACCGTGGCTCAAAAAGAGAACAGGTGTACGCATTGACATACCGAGGTAGTTAATAGTCCGAGAAGTCGTGTCACGTTGAAAATTCAATTAGAGGTTGAATAGTAGGAATAATTGTATGACTAAAAATTGTAGGGCTAAACGCTTCGCTGCTGGCACGTTTGTGGGTTTAGCTGTGGGCAATATAGAAGGTACACTTGTTGGCACACTTGTTGGCGTTGGATTAATTACCTACCTGAGACTATCTTAAATATTATGTAGTGTTCATAATGGAAAGTTCAGAGGCCGGATCCAGATCGCGTAATCCGATCTTCATTGATTCTGTAGAAAACTTCTTTAACAACACGCGTAATAATAACTGCTTTTTCTTATGTAAACAGTTGCTTTTTATTATTTGTAACTAGTTTAAGCAAGCAAATTTGCATGGCGTTATACACCTTCATTTTTTAACGACTCTAAATTTCTAAATTTAAAAAAAATCAAATAGGTACATTGCACAGTCTTGACAAATGGATGAGAACTTCGCGTATTTGCCGCAATGGGACGACAGTGATAGTGCATCGTATGAGGTTGGTGTGGTACAGCGTCTGACTGCAATCAAAGAACCAAATAATCAATCAGTTGAAGTGAAGAAATCTGTTACAATGCCAGTAGTAGCACCTCGTGAAAGCCATGCGACTGCGGCTATGTTATCACCTATATCATATAAAGTAGTTAGTGGAAATAAGGCTAATAATATTTTACGAGACAATGAGTTGAATTATTCGAATCATATTCATGAAACGAATCAAAATAAAAGTAATCATAAAAGTGTACTGCATCCTACGAGTGATAATAGTAGGAATGTTGTTGACGACGTTTCTTTAAACTATCGTGAATTGGTATTATATAATGTTAAGCGAATCAACGCATTAATTCCTTTACTAGATAATATCAATAAAAGTATTGTAAACAATGGTGTTATTGATCAAAATAGTATATACTCACCTAGTGGCTTCGTGATCAACGGAGTATTACCACCTAATGTTGCTACAGGCATAAATACTCCATCAAATAATACAACACTTACTAAAGAAGGCAATACATTTGATGATACATTATCTACTTTGGAATTATATATATTAAATACCATGAAAAACGCTCATGAATGTATGAATAGTCGTATGGAAATGTATTTAACACAATCAAAGAAGATGAGAGAATTGAGTAATGTTGCCATTCGAAACACAGTGTTAGCAGAAAAACAAGAAGCTCAACGAATTATACAACGACTAAAACATGATCATAATATTGAAAAGGAAAAATTATCGAAACAAAATAATGACTTAATTAATGAATCTAAATTGTTACAAAACATTATAAGCGACTTGAAAATCAGTCTGCAAGCAGCTAATGATTCTACGAAACTTATGATTGAAGAAGAAGTCAATCGTCGTCGCAGTTTATGGGACATAGAACAAAATCAATTAGTAAACCACATGACAGTAGAGAAAGAACAGTTACGTCAAGATTATGCGAACAATTTAAAGGCAATTGAACATACTCACTCAGAATTAAAAATAAAGCTGGAAAATGAGGTAGCTAATTTAAAATCTGAAATAAAGAATCAAACAATTTTACTTCAAAAGCAAAAAGAAGAATACGAATCGCTTCGTAATGAAGACAAATTAGCATATCAGCGAGAGATTAACCACCTTCAAGCCGAGCATGTGCAAAGCCAATCAATGGTAAAGTCGTCATTAACGCAACAACTAAGTTTAGTAAAACAAGAAGATGAAAGAAGAATGAAAGGATTGGAAAATATATTAATGAAAGAAAGAGAGAACCAAACCAAGGTGTTTCAGATAGAAAGTGAAAGAATGCATGATAAATACCGGACAGATTTAAAGAAATTGAAAGCTACTCTAGAATCGGACTATCGCACGGAAGTAGCAAAATTAAAACATTTCCATGAGCAAGAACTAAATCGCTTACTGAATGAGAATGATAGATTGAAGAGAATTGCTTCTCGTAGTACGAACGTGACTGCATTATCACATCACTCTAGTGCCACTGCTAATCCATCCATCAAAAATACTAATGATTCAAAAAAGAAGGTGAGTAGCAATGAGCATCAAGGGCAAATAAAGGGCAGTTACAGCATTATTTATGATCCCGTCGAAAGCGATAACGCGCATAATATTCATGATCCAGAACCATCCCCACCACCACCTCCCCCATCATCCGTTAAAATATTACCATATACATCCGATATATCTGCACCAAGAAGTGGTGGCAGCAACTCATGGGGGGCATTGAAGGAGTCACTATTATTACAAGAAAGTGGAAGTATATTCCCAGAAAGTAGTAAAGTTTCATCTGATGAATCTTCAACGCCAGAATCTTCCATGTTGTCTCACAATGATGATACGTATAGCAAAAAGTTACAAAAATATATTGAAAATACATCAAGTAATAGTGTATTTGATCAAGATGTGTCGTCAGACGATAGCGTCTAACGGCTATCTGTGATGAGTTGCACCTGTTCCACAGGCTTCGTTATCATAAATCTATTTTATTAAAACATTATGTTTAACAATATGTATAATTATAACATCAATTCTTCTTTATAACGTGGCCTTTTGAACTCGATGACGAGGTCCTCGCTGGACGCGACGGCGTGGTCCTCGCGGGTATAGGCAAAGTTTTCTTGCACGTTACGCCAGCACATTTATGACTATCAGCATCCTTGTGAACTAGCTCAGGCTCATATCCAAATACCTCCAATGCCTCTGATGCAATTGCAAATGTACTTTGCAATTGTTTATTTTCCTTTAATTTTGCTTTCCATTTACCATATTTTAACCTACTTTCTGCTTTCAACCCACTTCTTCCGACTATTCTCATTTCTTTTCGTCGCAGAGGTAAATTTCCCTGCGTTGCTAAACAACAAATATCACTATCGCTAGCATTTGAACCGATGAATTGCGCCAGCTGCTTCACTGTGTTAAATCTAACATCGTGGTTTGGAGTCAATAAATCTTCAGTTCTTATTGTAAAATAATCAAATACAGTGCTTTCATTGCCATTCTGTTTTCGAAAGCTCTCTATGAACTTATGTACTTGCAAATTTTGATCGTTCCATAGTCTTATAGCTTTCACTTCATTTTTATCCTTTTCATACTTACTATTGGGACCATAGGTGCAATTGAAAAATTTTCTTATTGGTCCTGTGTTATCTGAAAAGGCTATATCGCGACCGTCTCGAACAATATGTATAAATTTGATCTTTGGGATGATATTAACCCAAAATGGGAGCAATGCCATAGATATTGGGGCTTTAAATCCATAGTATATTTTTTCTGCAATCATATTTTTCGGTATTGGAAGACTTTTCTTAGGTACTTTATTCTCAGTCTCCGTTAATAGAATTTGTAATTTACTTGTAGTATTATATCTTACATCATCTGGGACGTCCTTATATATGTCATAGTTCAATGATTTAGTAATATCAATTACGGGTGTAACTATTTTAGGCCAACCTTTAACAATTTCTGCATGAATATCATAGGTTCCCATATCGTCTACTACCATATTTGCACCTAGATACTCCAATACTTGAGCAACTTTTCTTGTCCCCGATCCATCAGTGCCACCAACAATGAGTACAGCTTGATCTTTATCAATTATTCTTTTGTAATCAGGATCATCATCAGTTAGCACTATTTTTCCACGTCCCTGTGCTACTTGTGTAATGTTTAAGTCTTCATTTTTTGCATGGGATATATTCAAGAGTTTATCCGTATCAACGGATTGTACAACGGGTTGTATTGTATCTATGGGTTGCTCTGTATCAACAGGCTGTCCCTTAAACCGTGGGGGTAGTGGCGGACGAATATTTGTCGTTTCATTGTGACGATGTTCATGTGCAAGCTTTTGAAACAAGTAAATTGTAGACCCAAGTAACATTAGCCATGATACAATTCCTAAATATATGAGATTTTGTTTTGAACACCAACGAGTTGGACCCATCACTGCATAAGAATGGGAAAATCTATCTTCTCTACCTTGGCGGGGCACCATGTGTCCTCGCCGTTGAACAAGGCGGCCCTCTCTTAGATAAACCTTGAAAATCGGTGTATGGCTGTAGTGAATTAGATCTCATTTCCCCATTTCAAAAGTCTCATAGAACTTTACTTTCACAATGAGCTTATTAATTTCCTCACACGGATTTCCCCAAAGGGATTGCAGATTGTCGGTACTCTCAAGTTTTCAAGTTAACTTAACTTGGACAAACCATAGACCAATAAAGTCTTGGAAATTTTGAAAACTTCCAAGCTAGCACTTAACTTAGTGCAGTTGGTCTAACTTGGTTCACTTGCCGTAGTTTAGAAAGGGAAAAGTTGTAAAAATTTCGCTTTGACTTTGTGATTCACCAAATGTCGTGGGTATTAGTGTTTGTCTCTCTTTTGTCGCTGTTCGTAGTGAGTTGTCAGTGTCTATACAGTAATGACACCATAATTGATACTGGTCATAGGAAATTAAATCAAGTATGTGATGGAAATGCAGCCAAAAATGACGGTTATCGTCGATACTTCAATGGAATGGATAATATATATAAGCATGGATCTGTTGATGGCACTTGCTATCCTGTGCATAAGCAATGTGGTTGGCCATCTTCTAAGCATACTTCTGGGCATAACTTACCAGTTTATGTGCTGAGTGTTGGATTAGAAGGTGCTGGACATCACTTATGGACGAAATTATTAGAGCAACCAGTATTTGATTGCATCTGGACAAATGCTCGACATTATGCCAGAGATATTGGTGATGGTGTTCCTCGTCTTACGGCGGATAAACTAAAAGAAGGTTTCAAAGAACAACTTAAGTTAAGGGTAGATGGTGGTAAACCTGTTTGTAAGTCAATTTTTGACTCTGAAGATTCTTTTCCAACAGGTGCTATCCGTAAAAGTGGAAGAATATTTATGCGCCCAGATATTATAAATTTACAAGAATTAGATGGTGTTATGTTTAATATAAAGTACCTTATTATTATAAGAAATACAACTGATACAGCACTATCAGCATTACGAAGAAATTTTTTCAGCGATATTGACACAGAATTACGCACTGTTGAACATACATTAACATACGTTGAGGCTGCCATGCGAGGTGTTCCTTGTAATAAAGTTTTCATTGCTCATTATGAACATGTGCTTGCGGATCCAATCGCTTTTTATGAACCATTGGTGTCATTCCTAGAACTTGGAGAATATAATAAGAAGGCGTTAAAGGAGAGGTTGGAACACAGTGGTAAGCTTCCTACTCGCAAGGCACATAAAATGACTCAATATAAAGAGTGTCAGAATATTCTCGATGAGCAACAATGTTATAATAAAGTGTCGCAGCTAATCGAAGAATTTTTTACTAAAAGAGCTTTTATGTGGCCAACTTTTAGTGGTAACGGCTTCATGTACGAGAACAAGCAGAAGTAAGTAAATGATGTATTTATATGTATTTTAATGTATTCTATATACTAAATGTTTGTATCCCCTCTCCTACAACAGCTATGTCAACACTTCCCTGAGACTCATCACAGGCCATATCCCCTATGTCCGCAACGTTGACGACGCATCCATTGACCCATTTCATTAAATCTGTCTCATTTTTGTTGACAATATTGACAGGAATGTCAATTCCGTCGCAACTGTAAGTCACTGCTTGCGATTGTAAGGTACCATCTGCATACGCCTGTAAACTCCAAAAGTAGAGTCTTCTGTCGTAACCCACATTACATAGGTACAAAGAGTCATTTTTAGAAAAGAATTTTACGCCTTTTATTGCGGAACCAGATGTTCCCTCATACCTATGTAGTGCAAATAATTGTATTTCATAATTATTTTCATTCTTGAATATAACGCCAGACAAGACACATACTGCTTGATCATCTCCGCCGCTGCACAGCACCACGTGCCACTTGTCAGAGGCAATACGTTGTACGGTAGAACACACAGTATTAGCCCCAGCAGTGTGCGCGTTATATCTAAACAGCAATTTACTATCTCCATTGCAACCACCACTATCACCGCTTAATGTCACAAATATATTTCCACTTGTGTCCCCAAATACTCCCAAAATTGCAACGATTTCAAGATCGGATCCTTTCAACAGTATGATATCAGAGCACAACACTGGGTGGTCGTCCAACTCCAACTCCTCTCTACTTACCATGGTGTTGTCAGTGCTGTCAAAAGTATTTATCGACACTATGCCTCTGGAGTCGCAAAAAAATATCAAAAATATAGAATTATACAATGAAATTGCGCTTATGGACAGTATCCGGTGGTCTTGTGTCGCCTTCACCCACGTCGTCCCGGACGCAACACTGCAGAAGATATTATCTAAATATTCGATTTCTGAAGTTTCGTTGTGATATAACCAAATAGAATACATCAACTTTGAGCCACCGCTTATGAGAACTCCAACATTGCATTCGGCGCTGTAGCAATTAGCAAGTGTCCGCGATGACGCACCATACGACATTGTAAGTGAGTGTAACACTTTGGACTTTTCATTCTGCTTTTTTTCTGTTAATATCTTAATTAATCCCTCTTCACCACCCGTTACTATATATTTTTTACCATTTCTTGCAATAATTGTGACGCAATAACCGACTCGCGATAAGTAGGAATGGCCCAAATGGATCGGTAACGGAACTTTAACACTAAGATCCCTGGTACTGACATACTGTAGCACGCTGGTCTCATTGTCGCCGGCAGTTGACATTATGAATGTAACCTTGGGGATCGCGGAGTCCGAATCTGCTATGTGTAAATAATGAGGACGTTTCCACGAGCCGCCATTGACGCAAAATAGTTGATATAACTTGGTAACATCTTGTATAATGAAAAGATTGCCGTGATAACCGCATACATACAGCGACCCGTTGGCGTAGAATGCCTTGGTTAGGGACTTTATAGGCAAGCAAGAGTAAGAGTTAATGCGATTCCACTCATTTTGCTCATCCAAAGTGTATATGTTAAGTATCCCATCGTGTCCAACCGATATAAATCCGGTAGAATTGTCTGTAGCTAGTGATCTCAGGTAAGACACCGGTTCTTTGATGTGCATTTTCGAAATATATCTGATTCTTTCCACTTCAAATTCTGTGGTATTATTGCGCATTAAGTAGTGCACAGTGATTCCTCCTTTACAATCGCCAATAAACAGTTGCAACTGCTGTGGATTAGTATTGAGCAACATGGATGTAGTGGCGAACTGCTTATTATATGTTCCACAATCGGTGTGCAACAGCGCAACTGACTCGCCCATACTCTCACCGATACTCCATAATTTACACTTCCCTTCTGTTGACGTTGACAAAAAATATTTAGTCCCATTCGTATCGTTAGAGTCGTGCAAGCACCATATATTTATAATCCGCATGTCGGACGCTTTCCACCTCATGCATTTGGTAGAAAATCCTGTGATTTGATCGTGGTAAATTGCAATTATAGATGCTTCGCCAGCTGGTTTGAAGTAGGATACAACCATGTACGCAACCGGTGCTAGCTCATTAGAGTCGGATGATACCGCCGGTGCTTTTGAAGCATCTAGAAATAAAGTTGACTGAAATATTACGTCGGCAGAAACAATTGTCAGCCCGATATCTAATAAACTAATCCATTTAAAATCTATTTCTTGTGACTCGCTTGTGCTCGTAGCATTCACTACCCATATATTGCCTGCATTTGTCGCGACAATGAGCCAGTTGCCGTTGGGTGACACACGCATTGCACAAACTCCTGTATTTCGTGACGTGTTGGCAGGCCACGAAGGAATGACTACCGGCTTAAAAATGGTATCAGTATTCTCGGATGATGATTTAAAATGGTGAGATAGTGGCCAAGACTTTATAGCACCGTCGTTACCTCCCGTGATTAATACTTCGCCTTCCATATACGAAGATATTCTCCAAGCATCTGCATTATAGCCTTTCATAGTTACAAGACAACTGTTCATATCCTTAGTTGTATAATCCCAAATTCTTATTGTTCCATCCTCGCCCGCAGTGGCGACCAATGATTTATAATTTTTATAGTTTTCAATAAATATTGCGTCCCAGACTCTACTTATGTGTCCCCAACCTACGAAGATCTGAACACCAAGGATTGTATCAAACACTCGTACAGTTCTATCATCTGATACAC
>JACCDO011032738.1_pt1 | contig 11206 bp, 10 predicted proteins | sample 7446101 | NCBI WGS metagenome assembly JACCDO01 (sample SAMN15323440, study PRJNA562643) | freshwater metagenome | isolation source: river surface water | place: USA:Blue River Watershed | collected 2017-08-16
AATAAAACATCTTATATAATTTTTGTTTTTGTTCTCTATATTCATCATTAGTTGGATATTCTGATAAAAATTTATTAATACTATCTTTAACTCCACCCATATTAACAGGTTTTCTACCAATACATATTTCAAATATACTAAATAATATACAAAATAAATCATATAACGGCGATACAATTAAATTATTTGGTATAAAATTTTTTTTTTTAAAGTTATCAAAATATAATAATTTAAATATATTTGGAGTCCCACCAATAGCATTATTAAAAAAACTACTAGAAATAAATGATGTACCGAAATCAATTAATTTATATTTAACACCATCCTCATTATTATTAATAACAATAATATTTGATGTTTTAATATCACTATGAATAAATACATTACCATTCATTTTAAAAATTGTTTTATATATAGTTAATAATTTTTTAAATTTATCAACAATCTGTAGTTCTGTTATTTTTTTAACTTTTTCTAATATATTTTTTTTATCAGTCATTTCATCGTCATTATAATTTACAACAGTTACTATTTTTTCTAAATCATGATCACCTTTTTCTATAAATAAATAAGTTTCACACATATTATCATATTTTAAATTAAAGTTACAATTCTCTAATTTTTCATATTTATTGGCATTTTTATAATAATTATAAAAAGTATAATATCTATAAGAATCAGCACCAATATTTAATTCAAAATATCCTTTTAATTTAGTAAAAATATCCATATTAAGTAATGTTAAAATTTTATGAATATTTATTTCTTTTTTTGTTTGTTCAGTATTTCTAATATCTTTACAAATAATAATTTTTATAACAGTATTACCTGCACTAAATCCATAACCAAATGCTCCCTTTGATAATATTTTACCATTTTTAATATCTTCTAAAGTAATATTAGTTTGTTCACATTTTGGAACAACGTGAGCTAAAAATTTTGAAATATTTTGTATATCTTTATCTGTAATTTTACAAGATTGTTCTAATTCAATTGGTCCACATTTTTTTTCCTTATAAGCTTTTATATCAATAATTAATTTTGTAATTTCTTCAGTTTCTTTTATATCATCGAATACTTTTGGTTTAGTAAGTGTATCACTTAATTTAGAATAATAATAATTAAAAATATCTGGATTTGTGTTTGTGTTATCTTGTGACGAATCAACCATATTATATAAGTCCATTATATATATTAGTTAACTTAGAAAATTTAATTTAAAAAATAAAAAAATATAATATTTATAAAAAAATTAACATCTAGAAAGATTTAAATAATATTTAACAATTTGATTAAAATAGTGATAATCATTATGTAATTTATTATTATTCTTTTCTTTATAAACTGGTGGTTCATTATTATAAATACGTGGAACTACTAGTTTTTCTAAATTATTTGCTTCAATATATTTGTTATAATCTTTTGTTTTAATTAAAATATTAAGATTTTTTTGATGGAAATCAAAAATTAAAGTAGTTAAACTTATTAAATTATTTATTAAATTTCTCATTTCATAACTAAAATTATTTTGTTCAACAACTTGTTTAACTCTCCATAATTTTTGATATAAATTTGTATTACCTTCTAATAAATCTAGTGTAGTATAACAAATAAATTCAAAAATAGCAATACATATACAAAACATATCATATAATGGAGATTTAATTCTTCCATAATCTTTATATTTATTTAATTCAGTTCTGTATTCTGGAACATCATATAACATATCATAAGTAAATTCAGTTCCTTTAATATCATTAAATACAAAGAATTTATCAATTAAATCTGATAAACCAAAATCAATAAATTTAAAATTTGTATCAGAAATATATACTATGTTTTCAATTTTAATATCATTATGAATAAATAATTTACCATGATTTTCTAAAAAATATTCAGATACTTTATAAGATTTTATTACTTTTAATAATGTATTAACATTATATGTTTTGTTAGCATTTAATGCCTTTTTAAGACCATTATGTTCAACAATTTTATCATTCATATATTTTGTTAGATCTCCAAACCCAGCCTCTAAAATCATATAAATTTCACAACCTGTAGTAAATACACCATTTCTTTGTGGTGTACTTGTACATACAACTTTATCATATTTATTACTATAATCATAATATTCATATTCATTTTGTCGATTACGTACAAAATAACCATTTAATTTAATAAAAACATCAAATTTAGAATTAACTAATTCAGAATGTAATTTTAATTCAGATTTTAATTCTTCAGTTGCCTTATTATCAGTACATATAGCTACTTTAATAATTTTTTTTCTAGAATTATTATTCATAGCAGTTATATATGAATATCCAAAACCCCCTTTAGCTAATACTTTACCATCTTTTAAATCATCTAATGTAATATCTATTTTTTTACATGTTGGAATTTCATGTGCAATAAAACTTGTTATTTCATTTAATTTATTATCATCTATTTGACAAGATACAGATTTATCATTTACACATTTTCTTTTAATAAAATTTTTAAATTCATCAGATACTTTTTCTGTGTGATTCATTATATATATTATATAATGAATAAAAAAATAACTTTTATAAATTTAAATATTTTGTATATTATTAATTAAATTACACATTATATTTATTTTTTTATCATTTGAATAGATTGTTACAATATTATTATCTAAATTGTTATCTAAATTATCAAAAGATTTCATTAAATTTAAATTTTCTGTATTTATATTTTTTCTATATTTTTCTAATTCTTCAATTATAAATATTGGTATTTTAATATTAATTAAATATTTATTAATATAATCATTTTTATTTATATCATTCATTTTTAATATTTTTTTATTATTACATATAATTTTATCAATATCACGAATAAAAGACATAACAATAATACATTTTATTTTATAATCAAGATCTCCACCATTTAAATTATTTTTTTCAGATTCATATAATTTAATTGCTTTATTTAAATTTAATATATTATCATTATTACAATTATCATATAATTTCATAATAAATTCTCCAGTATTATGATTAAACATTAATTCTTTTGATTTACAACAGCCCATAATATTATAAGTATATTTATACTATTAAATAAAATTATTCTTCTTTAACTTTTTCATTTTCATCATTTTTTTTAAAGATATTTTCATAATAACTTTCAGTTATAGTATGCATAAAATGAACACCATTTTTCATTGTAAAAAAGATCATAATTAGATTAAACCAATAATTTTCTACAAATTCTGGTTGGACACTCTTAATGTATAGAATTGTTGAAAACATTACACAAAATGGTGCACGCATCCAGATATTTAGGTACATACTGATTTTCTTTTCAGTTAATTTAGAAACTTTATTAAGTTTTTGAAGAAACAGAAGAAGATAAGTAACACCGCCAGGAATACCTGACATAACAATCATTGGAACAATAAACATTGGATCATTATTAATGTATGTTACATACCAAAATACATGTGTTAGAAAATGATGAAGGAGTTCATCATTGTAGATATTTTTGATATGATATTTAAGATGGAAAGTGTGAAGTCCGATAACCATTGGGTAAATATAATCAAGATGTTCCCAATAATCTAGAGGAAAATGTTTACCAAGTGGATCAGAAATCATTTTAAATACAAAAGGAAGAGTGAACCAAGTATTAATCATATTTACTATTAGATGTAATAGAAAATATGAAGCATTAAAATCAAAAAACCGCTTCAAAATATAACTATATGATAATTGAAATATCACAAAAAATGGAAGTACTTCAATCACATGCGTGTAGACTAAATCAAAGATATCGTAAAGGTAAATCATATTATATTTATATATAATAGTAAATAAAGTATTAGAAATAATATAAAATTCAATTTTTTTTGTAAAAAAAAGTATCATCCTGAGAGATTTAATTAGCAATCATATTAAATGCTTCAAACCATTTATATTTATCAGAATTTGATGTAATATAACTAAGAGTTTCAATCGGAGTATAATGTTGAAATTGAGTATTAAGAATAATAAATTTTAATTCTTTTTCATACACATTTGCAATCATTTCAAGTGATTTTGAAAATATATTAATATCCTTTGTTTGATACATTTTTTCAATTATGATTTTAATATGTGTAGGAATATTATTAAAATAATAATAATTACCACAAAAGTCATCATCATCTTTTTCTGGTACTCCTTGTAAAAGTCGTTCATTAAATTCTTTAATTCTACGTAATAGATAGATAGAATAGTTTTTAAAATTATATTTAAAATCTTCTAGCATTTTTTCAATTTGACCATAAATTTGTTCTGATTGTTCAAATCCAAATCTTTCTAAAATAGATGCAAAATATATATCAATAGTATAATTATTCATGTTTTTATATTTTAGATAATATTGTTTAACAATATGTTTAATATTAAAAATCTTGATAACTTTTCTTTTTTTATTTTCAATAACAGTTGCAAGATGAGATTTTTTATCACACATATCAAAATAACATCCTGTAAAAAATCCATTACCGATACCATAAATGATTTGATCTGAATAATCAGAAATTAAATCTTCAAAATAAAAATCAAGATTTTTATAAGTATCACGTCCTGTAAAATCATGATATACAAATGTTATATCATTTTGAATACATAGTTTATTTAATTCTCTTAAATCTTCTGTAATATCTGTTAATCCTTCTGAATTATTATAAATCGATGCTTTTGTTATAACTGTTTTACGAAAAGTATAAACTGAAATACGTTCATTAATATATACTTCAAAATTTTCATGTTCGATACAATGCCAAGGATTATTATTAAAAAGTTTTTTAATTAAATTATTATCTGTAGCCATATAAATTGGATTTTCTTGCATTGGATCGATTAAAATAATAATTAAATGTAAATCTTTATGTTCTTTGTAAAGATTTTGTAAAGTAGGTGGAAACTGATGATAGTTTTGATCTTCTAGAATACGACCATTATTTGTATTAGTAATTAATCCTGCAAAAGTTCCAACACCGACATAAATAATGCAAGGTCCATCAATACCCAAAATGGTTGATTTGATAGAATCGACAATATGATTCATTATAAAGAGTTAATATTATAAATTTTATTATAATATTGAGTAATTTAATAATTCAATTTTTTCAGAAAATATTAAATAAAGTTTAATATTCAAAGAAAAAAGTATTAAAATTTTTAATATTTTTTATCAATTTTTATATTAACTAAATATATAGTAATTAATGGATACTAAACATATTATAGCATTATTAGCTATATCTCTAATTGTTATATTTTATATTCAAATTAAAGATGTTAAATAACATAATATCAACAAGTTAATTAATTAAAAGATAATATTTTTTATTTTTGTACTTCTTTAACATAATATGTTTTTCTACCTGAAATTTCATCATGAATAACTTTATATCCCTTTGGATCTTTATCTTGTTGATATACTCTATATTCATATGGTACTTCAGTATCGATTGATTTTAACATCTTTATAAAATTTTTATCAGGACTTACATCTTTTTTATTTGTTTTTAAAAGTTCTAATGCATTTGAATAAGCACAAAATTTTATACCATTATAAAGTGCTTTTATTTCATTATCATTTAAATCATCACAATTACGATGTGGATCAATTTTAGCAATATATAAACTTTCATTTTTAATATAATTACCTACACCACAAAATTTATTTTGTTCAAGTAAAAATGCTACTATTTTTTTTGATGTTTTCTTTATAGTTTCTAAAAAAAATTCTAATGTAAATTCAGGTGTCAATATATCTATTCCTAATTTAGCAAGAGCTTTGTCGTGTTGAGTTTTATTTACTATTTTTAATTTAGAAAATCGTCTAGAATCATCGATATAAGCCATAATAGTTTTATTATCCTTTTTAAATTGTAGTTCATAACGTGGAAATTCTGGATTTTCAAATACCATCCATCCAGTTAAACCAAAATGAATATGAAAATAATAATCATCGCATACTAAAATCATTAATTTTCCTTTTGATAATACATCGATAACTTTTGATTTTTTTGGTAGTTTTATAACTGTTTTTGAATTTGATATAATATCTGTCAACTCGCATCCTTTAAGATATTTTTTACATATTTCACTTATATATTTAATTTCTGGTCCTTCAGGAATATTATTATATAATATTATATAATATAATATAATATAGTTAACTAAGTAATAAATAAAGTAATAAATAAATTTAAATTGTATTAAGACATCCATTTTTATTTTTTTTATAAAGAAATATTTAATTCTCGTCCATCGGCACACTCTCATCGTCGTCCATCGGCACACTCTCATCGTCGTCCATCGGCACACTCTCGTCGTCGTCCATCGGCACGCTCTCATCATCGTCCATCGGCACACTCTCGTCGTCGTCCATCGGCACACTCTCGTCGTCGTCCATCGGCATACTCTCATCATCGTCCATCGGCACACTCTCATCGTCGTCCATCGGCATACTCTCATCATCGTCCATCGGCACACTTTCGTCGTCGTCCATCGGCACACTCTCGTCGTCGTCCATCGGCACATCACAAAAAATCACAACACACAAGCGCTTTCCAGCGTAAACGCGGCGAAACCCAGCCGACACCTTAAGGTGTCGGCGAGCCAAAGGCATCGGAGGTTCCATTTTAATTAAAGAATAAAAATAAATGGAGCAATTAGACATTTCAATATTTCAAATTTTTTTAGTCAACTAAGTTACTTGTCAACTAAGTTACTTATTTAACTATTATATTATATATTAATATATAATTATGACAGACTACAATATAAATGATATAAATGTTAATATTCAATTTCAAAATGATGAACTTAAAAAAACACTATTAAATGCAAGAGTTCATATAAATTCATTAGATAATGAACTAGAGAAAGTTAAATTAGAAAATAAAAAATTAAAAGAACAAGTACATAAATTAACTATCATCAAAGAAAAATATGAACCAAGTGATTTAAAACTTATAAAACATATCGAAACACAGACACAATCTGATAAGTCAGAATCATATTTTAATATATTTTCATATTTTAAAAAATAAATATTATAAAATTAATAATTTTTTATAATATATATATACATGGACTATAAGACAAAATATTTAAAATATAAGACAAAATATTTAAATTTAAGAGAACAACTTGGAGGAAATATTCCGAATGATGATATATGTTTATTAAAAGATGTATTTGATTTAGATTGCTTTTTACCATTAACAACAAATCGTAATAAAGATTTTATCTTTACAAGACGTCTATCAAAGGAAACAATAAATTTTATACGAACAAAAATACAACAATACTATCCATATTTTTATAATTTTATGGCATTTCCAAATTTATCAAATGAAGATTTAAAAAATAAAGATTTAATAGAAGAGATTATGATACCAATCATTAATAGAAATGTTGATAATTTAGAAGTTGGCAAAGTTGATTATGAATTAATTGCAAATAAATTACATTCTAATAAAATTTTAGATAATATCGAATTAATAAAAAAAGAACAAGAACAACAAATAGAACTAAATAATAATACAGATGAATATATAAATTTTCTAAAAAATAAAAAGAAGGAATATCCATTATTATTTACAAATATAACAGATGGAGAAATTGAATCATGTAATAAATTTAAAAATACTTACTTAGATGGTGATGATCTTCAAGATAAATTATTAAATAATGTAAATTCTCGAAACATACATTCATATTCATCAAATATTATTAATAAATTTTGGAATGAATATTTAGAAAAACAAAATAAATTACACACTTCACGAAATAATTTAATAGAAACTATAAATTTAAGACAAACATATCCAAATTATGATTCATTAATAAAATATGATGAAAATATAGAACTTGATAAAGATCCAATAATTAAAATCAGACGTTTATTTGAAAATAAAAAAAACCAAATAACAAAAAATATATTACAAAAATTTAAAGAAAATCCAAGTTTAAATTGTCAAATAATTAAAGTATCATTAAAATGGTACGATGATAATCCTAAGTCAATACAGGCACGAGAAATTGGTCATGCTAATTCTGTAACTGTTTATAGATTTAAAAAAAATGGAGAAGATAATTATTTATGTTTAAGAAGTGAACCACATAGACATACAAATATATATTGTAGAAATAGTGTAAGAAAAGCAATAAGAAATATTTTTTCTAAAATGCCAAATAGTTATTATTTAGATTATATTATAAATTCTCGTGAAGGATTACAGATAAATGAAGAAAATGAAATAGATAAAGAAAATCTTAAAGATTTCGATAATCTTCCAAATGATATAAAAAATTTATCACCATTACAAGGTAATAGTGGTTTTTGTGCATCTTGGACAATCTATATTAATTTAATATTATTATTAAATAGAAATGTATCTTTAGAAAGATTGGGAGAATATTTTGCTACATTTGATCATAAATTTGATACAGTATCAAAGTCAGAAAAATTTTTACAAGAATTTAATAAATGTTATAGATCAGGGTTACAGAATTCTACTTGTAGAAAAAAAGAGGATTTTGTAAAAGACATAAAACAATATACTTCATTTAATCCTGATAGATCATTTAGTATACCATATGAAGATCCTACACAATCAACTTTAAAATATATATTAGTTAAACAAATTAAATTATACAGAACAATTATATTTATATTGTATTATATTACAAGAAAATTTAAAGAAGCTAATGTATTTAATAATATTCAAAATCAAAATGATAAACAAATATTAAAAGAAATTTTTGATGATTTTGATAATAATACAAAAGATGTAATAAAAGAAAGATTATTAAAACAATCAAATATACAAATAAATATAAATGATAATGTATTACAAAAAGATACTCATTTATGCGATGATAATTTATTTCTTCATAAAGATTTTTGTTTAACTCAAGATGTAACAAAACCAATACCAAATCCAGATAAATGGAAATGTAATCAAAGTAAATTAAAATCAGGTAATAATATTGTATTAAAAGGTTTAATTTCTTCTCAAAATGAAAAGAATATTCAGGATACAAAAATAAGAGAAACTACACAAGAAAAATTAGTAGAAATATTACAAAATATAATCTAACTTAACTAATAAATAAATCATATTCTTCAAGAATAACAGTTTTTAAAATACGTCCTACTACAAGATATGGATCCATATTTGCAGCAGGACGACGATCTTCTAGATATCCTTTTTTATCTTTCATTACATTTACTGGAATACGAATACTTGAGCTTCGATCACAATTTCCATAACTAAAAGTATTAATATTTGCAGTCTCATTTGTACCAGTTAGACGTAATTCATTATAAAGACCATAAACATTGATATGTGTTTTATGATTTTTTGAAAGTTTATCAATTGCCTTATAAATCTCATCAATTCCTCCTTCTTCGCGCATTTTCTTTGTTGAAAAGTTTGTATGTGCTCCACTTCCATTTAGATGTGGAAATGGTTTTGGATGAAATGACACAGTTACATTATGTGATTCAGCAATTTGGATAAGAATATAACGTGCTAGCCAAAGTTGATTGCACATTTCTAAAGCATAAAGTGGACCAATTTGAAATTCCCATTGACTTGGCGTAACCTCTGAATTAATACCACAAATCTTAATTCCTGCTTCAATACAAGCATGCATATGCTCCATAACAATTTCACGACCCATAGATTTGCCAGTTCCAACAGAACAATAATGTTGATTATCTTTATATTCAAACTCTTTATTGATTAGATATTGATCGAGTGGTTGACCTTCATAATCAAGTAACATATATTCTTGTTCAATACCAAACCATGGTTCATCTCCAAGTGTTTTATGATATATTTTTTTAAGTTCAGTATAATTATTTGATTTATCATTAACAACTTCGCATAATACAAGATAATAAGCACAATTATGATTAATATATTTTTTATTAATAAGTGGATTAGGAACATAATAAACTGGTTTTAATACAAGATCCGAATTTTTTGTTTCACTTTGTCCAGTCGATGATCCGTCAAAATTCCATTCTGGAAAATCAGTAATAGAACAAGTAGATGTAGATTTTTCTATAATTTTTGTTTTGGAACGGAGATTTAAATCAGCATCAATCCATACATATTCAGCAATAATTTTAAAAACAGGAGAAGCACAAGCCATTATTTTAATATATTAGTTAACTATTTAAATTGATTAATAAATTAATTATAAAGAAAATCAATTTTTTATGATATTTTTGACAAATTTTATAAGATATTTTAATTATTTAATATTATAAATACACTTATATTTATAATATTCACTTATTTTATATTCCAAAATTGTCCACCATAATTTCCACATTCAGCCATATTTAATTTATCATTTTTACCATCGTTTACAATATCTACACATTTATTTGTACCTGTAAAATTGTTTTGCATTTTTCTATTTGGTGGTATTAACCATTGTTGACCAGTAACATTAGCACAATTAGCCATAATTAATTTATCATTTTTACCATCATTTATTATATCTAGACATTTGTTTTTACCTGAAAAATCATTTCTTAATTTATAATAATTACTATTATTAATTTGTTCATCAGTCCAGTTTTGTCCACTAAAATTTCCACAATTAGCCATAGTTAATTTATCATTTTTACTATCATTTATTATATCTAAACATTTTGTATTTCCTGTGAACTGATTTGTTAAAGCAAAATTTTCTTGTTTTGGATTAAATTTCATTATTATTACTAATAATAAAACAATTATTATTATTAAGTAAAAGTCTAATAATTTCATATTTCTATATAATAATATTTATATTTTAATAATATTTATATTTTAATAATATGTTATATAATACACCATACCGTAAATTGTTTAATTTAAAGGGATTTTAAATTAAGTACTTTTCGCTAGCGTGAGTTTCCATAACTTAAGACATCTAGTGGGTCTTAAGTTTGGCACTGCACGGTAACTAATTAATTAATTAATAATTTTTCTGATAACTTTGTTTCATATATTATTAAACATTATTATTAAATAATAATATAATTATAATAATATATGATTAATCTAACTAATTTAATTAATTTTATTAAAGAATATAAGATAGATCCTAAATTTACATTTTATAAAGATTGTATAACAAAATTAGAAGAATTAAAAGATAAAGAAAAAGAT
>JACCDO011970530.1_pt1 | contig 11206 bp, 2 predicted proteins | sample 7446101 | NCBI WGS metagenome assembly JACCDO01 (sample SAMN15323440, study PRJNA562643) | freshwater metagenome | isolation source: river surface water | place: USA:Blue River Watershed | collected 2017-08-16
ACCTTTTCCATGTTTCACGTCGTGCACCCAGTCCCCCTCATAGGACTCCTCAATGAACGTATTGGGTAGAAACGTCAGCTTGCCACGTCCATGGCGCTCGTCTTCATACCAATCGCCGTCGTATACTGCTCCATTCACATAAGAAAAGGTCCCACGTCCGTGTTTCATGTTGTTTGCCCACATGCCGACATACTTGTGTCCCGCTGTGTAATCCATTTGCCCAGGACCACAGAGCTTCTCGCGGTCAAACATGCCTTTATAAGTATTGCCATTAGGCCAAATAAAGATACCTCTGCCATGTTTACAATTATGAAAGAACTCGCCACGGTAATGCGCACCATAGCTCCAATCGAATTTACCTTTGCCGTGAATATTGTTATCCACCCAGTTGCCAGTGAACACGCTGCCATTGGCATATTGATAAGTGCCACGTCCATTACGTTTATCATTCTTCCATTCGCCGGTATACTTGTCCCCAGAGGCGAAGAAGTAGATTCCTTGGCCCTGGGCTTTGTTCTTATGAAACTCACCGTCGTAGAACGAGCCATCTAGGAAGAAATAACGTCCTATTCCATGCTTCTTGCCTGCAGCGAAATTACCAACATAACGCTCTCCATTGGGAGCTAAAAAGATGCCGTAGCCATGGGGAACCCCGCGATACCACATGCCGGCATATTTCGCTCCATTGGCATATGAACAAACACCTTTGCCGTGTCTGAAATTACGATCGAAATATCCCTTGTATTTCTCCCCAGTACCTAATGCAAGCACACCCAGTCCACACGCCATACCATCCTGACTAAAGCCCATGAAGCGGTCACCATTAATACGCGTGAAAACACCCACACCGTGGTACTTGTGGTTCTTAAAGCTGCCTGTGTAGGTGCAGCCAGACTTGCTGGTCAAACGACCCAATCCCTCCATTTTTCCATCTTTCCATTCACCTACATATTCTTCTCCTATGCTATTTATATAACAACCAAACCCGTCACGTTTGCCAAGCAGCCAACCTCCGCTGTATTCAGTACCGAAAGGAGTGCGGTAAATACCAAAACCACTGCGTAGATCGTTCTGCCAGTTGCCTGCATAGGTTGCACCATTAACCCATGTCATCACACCATAGCCTTCCAATTTATTATTATGTAAATTACCTGTGATTTCTGCACCACTTGGTAGCAGCTTGGCCTTCTGTCCTTCCTGCTTAGGATAGATACGTAAGATAATGTCCATGGTACTGGGTCGAATGTAAATATGGTATTTCTTGCAATTTCCCGCTAGTTTACAGCCTGTGATCACACTACCATCGTAAGTAGGGCAGCAAACCACATAATTGGACTTGCGAGGTCTTCCAGGCAAGCGTACATTCAGTACTTCAGCACTGTCGCGCTTGCCAGGATGTGCCCGTGGACAGGTGGAACGAGAGCAATTGCCTTCTAAATAAGCAGCACAGACGAGCAGCTTAGGTTCTTTAGGATCCTCTCCCAGGAAGTCCACCAGCTCTTCTTGCAATGTCTCTTCGACCGTCTGCACGGAGTCCAAGTCGTCGTCGTTGCCGTCTCTGGTCAGCAACTCGTCCTCGGTCTCTTCATCACTGTCGGAGCCATTTTGAGAGCTATTTACACTGGTATTGCCTATACCAGATTGTGAATCAGCAGGATTCTTCACTTTAGTCACTTTTTCAAATAGTCCCACAGGAATAATCCCTTTGGTAATCGGATCACGAAAGCGTTCCCTTTCGCCAGCGAACCCTCCATTTGCTATCCACTCTTTGGCGTTCTGTGATTCTGTGACACTTCTGAATAAACCTGCATATTGATTTGGATTGACATGATCTTCGCGGCTTTGGTACAGCAAAGGGGGTCCTTCGTTGCCATCTCTGTCGAACAATGGCGCTAAAGGAAGCATACAACCGGTCACTTTTAATATCTTTACGCGTCGTGTGCGGTCTTTGCGATCCCATTCCTCAGCCATACGCTCTGCTTCAATATCTTTTTTTGCAGCTAACATTGGTAACTTACTTTTGCTTTTGTCCTTAGATGTTATAGCAGTCGTTTTTAAAGCTATATTTTTGCTGGTTTGACTTGCATGGGTTTTTGAGGCAGCACCACCAGAACGCTTGCTAACATTCCCATTTACGCTATTTATACCTTCCGATCCTGCATTACTAGTGTTAGATGAGACTAGTCCATCTGAAGCTGCTTTCTTGTCCTTCCGCTCTTGGCGCTTCCTCTCTTTTTCTAAAGAGAGCTTCACGAGATGGTCTTTCAAAACATACCGATCCCCTTGACGTTGAACTATATCTTGTTCTTCTTGTAAGAAAGCTGCAATTTTTGATCCAACATCTTTTACCGCATTTTCTAATACTTCTACCCCATCTTCAGCATTTTCGCTAAATTGGTTCCCGCATAATGTGCAAATAGGAAAATCGACTCCGAAATTACGAATACCACATCCAACGCAATACCATTTGTGTGATCGCAGCATGTGACCATGATACTCTGCTACGCTATCAAAGACACATCTGCATGGACCATCACCAGAAAGCCCACCGAAGCTGCTAAAGCCTTGCCAGTTGCATATAAGGTTTTTCTGCAAAGATAGTGGGCAACGCCAAGTGTTCAGTTTGCTTTTGCGTTCATAATACCAAAAGGCTCCTGTAATGGGATCATACAATTCTCTCCAAACAGGCCCACTTGCTTCCTTTGACTCGCGCTTAAATACGCTCCGCTTCAAAATTTCTTCTAATGCTTCTGGACTTTTCACGACAGAAATGCTTTTCCAGTATTCACGTCTCCACCGCAATCTGCCTAACTTTCCACGGGCAATTCTTACTATAATGGAGCCTGCTCTGAATTCAATGAGGAGTAGTTTAGCTCGAACTCTGCTGAGAAACCCTCGCACAATAGCTTGAACTCGACAAGATGCATAGTACTGCTTTGCTTTTTCAAGACTTGCTGCCCGAGCAGCTTCATCAACAAGCTTATCACTTTCAACGGCAATATCATATTTTTTCTCGTTTAATAACTTGCGAATCTCAAGTACCTGGGCACGTCTGCCGACTGCTTTACTCATTGTGATGCGGTGCTCACCTAATTATCCAAATATTCCCACGGTGGTTGCAGCGCCAAGTACAACTTGGCTCCTTCGTCAAAAAGAATAAACTAATTCAGAAAATAAACTAAATCGTTTTTATTAAACTCTATCTCGTAATTTTTTTCCATTAATAAGTCGCATCTTTCTCCACTTCGCGTAAGTAATGAAGAGAGCTTTCATTTTTGCTCGGCTCCCATCGAGCCCCCAATCTGTCTTCTTGGCCTTTTGAACATGCATAACGGACCCTTTTTCCAAAGGGGAGTAAGTAATAGTATATAACTAATTAGAATACCAAAGTCCGCCAAATACAATAGCGATAACGCTTTATTACATCATCAACAAAATATTATAAAATTAAGCGAGCAAGATTTATCGATTCAGGAACATTCCTGGCATTACAAGTCAGCCTTTTCATCTCCTTCATCCATAGCAGCTTCTGTATAATCCATATCTTCGTAATGCAGTGCCTCTTCTCCCTCTTCTCCCTCTTCTTCTTCTGCCTCTTGTATCTCTTCGTCACTGCATCCATCTTGTGCAATCTGTAAATGTTCCTCCTCCTCCAGGTCAGCATGCCTTCCATGCGCTGAAACAGCTTGCATGTTATCTTCATCCCGCTCGTCGTCATTATCTTTCGCACTTTTCAAATCCTCATCCATCATAACTGTATCAGTGACCTGTTGCAAAGGCAACAGCAAAGGTTCCAAGGCTGATTGCAATTTCTTAAATTGTTCCTTTCTTGTTGTTATATTACTTTCCACGTTATTGATATTATCAACAATTAACTTTAAGGAGTTCTCAAGCTCTGTTGCTTGGTTTTGTAAAACACGCCTGCTGGATAATTGAGCGACTTCTTTCGCATACTCTTCTACGAGCTCCAAGTGTTTGCGCACTAACTTTTCTTCTGCTAATGATTGAACAAGTTGTTTTATCTCAAGTTCAGTTGATGTCACATCCGATGAAATATCGTCTGCTAGCTTACTATAGCTTTCACGCTCTTCTTCATACATTTTAATGGAACGTGAAGATTTTCCAATTTCCAATTCAAACAGATCCACCTCACGTAATAAATCCATAAAAGCCAAGTCCCGAGATGAAACTTCCGCGTGACGGTATTCATTCAATTTATCGACAACTCGTTTTAAACTCGGTGCACTTATAACACTCTCTTGCAGAAGTAACCTTCTCTCTAAGATTGCCGTCTCCTCTTTTCCTCCAGGTGTTGGAGCAAGACTTCGATTAATTTGAAGCGCGGCCATTTAGTTTATATAATAAAACGTATTCTAAATAAATGGATTACAAATATATATTATCCCACTCCCCAAGATCAGAAGTTTGATACTCTTTCCATGAGCTACGCGGGCAGTCGAAACAACGAAAACTTTCTCAGAACCCTTTACCTTCTTCGTCTGCTTGATTTGAATTTCCTTTCCATTATATAGTTTGAAAAAAATCCATTTGGGGAAAACAACTTTTTTTCGATGTTATATTTCGTTAAATGTATTCAGTGAAAGTGGATGCATTGATTACCTCATGATCAATGGGCTGGAAAGTAAGAAAGAATTCAGCTAATTAAAGTCAATTAAAGCAAAAGCAATATGCTAAAATGAAAATGGATATGACAAAAAAATCACCCACGATGGGAGTCTCGCAGCGTTTGCACGCCTAATTGAGCTCGAACCCACAACCCCCAGATTAGAAGTCTGATGCTCTATCCATTGAGCTACGCGGGCCAGTCAAAACAACGCAATCAACACGTGTGCTTTTTGCTCGATCAACAAAATTTCGAAAAATCTGATTTTTTTTAAAGGCATCTTTTTTATTTTTTTTTCGTTTTTTCGTTTTTTCAGATCTAATTCGTCTTAATCAATGATTGATCAATAAAGGCACTAATTGATAGAATTGATATTCCTCTGTGCTACTGATTCAAATTCTGTAAGCTGATATCCTTGGTTTGGGTACTTCGATGTACTGAGTAATTGTCGTGGAATGTGTTCGTGAAGCCTTCGATAATTTTTGATGTGGGGGGTATTTCGATGGGACTCTGGCATGTTTCTTTAATTGGCCTTCACCGTGTGTATGATTCTTTAAATACTTGTGTTGCAAGTTAATCGTTAGCAGTTTATTCGTATAAACTATTAAACTATATACATACAACGTCGTTTTTTAATTAAAAGACAGATCTGTTTGAAAGAATCTGCATAAGCGAGAATCCAACTTAGTACAATATGAGTGCCAACATCGAATTTACTGAAGCAGATCGCAAGAATTGTCCTTTTTATTATAAGATAGGGGCATGTAGACATGGTGATTCATGCAATAGAGAGCATCACAAACCCTTGTTTAGTACGACTGTCCTAATCAAACAGATGTTTTATAATCCAATGATTCCTATTGTGAACGCCGGTGAAAATGTTGAAAAATCTATAGATGCTTATACATATCAGTTAGCAGTGGACGATTTCTATGAAGAAATAATAGATGAATTATCTAAATATGGTCAATTGGAAGATGTTCAAGTATTGGAAAACTTGAATGATCACATGATTGGTTGCGTTTATGTTAAATATGCAGATGAAGATCAAGCTGAAAAATGTTTGCAAACTATGCATAATCGATACTTCTGTGGACGTAAGCTGCATGCAGAGTACTCGCCTGTGACAGATTTTCGGGAAGCCAGATGCAGAATATATGACGAGGGCGGATCTTGCAATCGCGGAGTATATTGTAATTTCATGCATGTGTGTGCGCCATCAAAAGCATTATTACAGCACATTCGCAAAACATTTCATTTCGAGACTTGTAGTCGTGGTACAGGTAGTTTAGCTAATTTGACTCAAGGTTCTTCAAGAGGGGATCGTGACACCAGAAGCAATGACAGAACTAGAGATCGCGATTATCGTCGAGATAAAAGCCCAAGCAGAGATAGAGGAAGCAGAAGAGGAATGGAAAGAGATAGAGAGCATGCAAGCCGAACACGGAGTCGCAGCCGTAGTCGCGACCGAGAAGATGCGCGATATGGCAGGACTAATGCTTCTGCTCGCCGCTAAATCGGCACTGATATAACATAAAAATAGCCTCTGAAATCGGCATCACTTTTAATTCTATGTACAATTGTAAATAAATTACTCTTTCTTTATACAAAGCAGATTGCACCTAGTAAACTTGACTTCAAATTTCCATACTCCACACGACAGTGATTGAAGGAAGGATAAAAATCATTCTATTCTTCTGAACGAGACTAGGCAGCAAGAAGGTCGCATGATAAATTTATCTATTTATAAATTTTTACAATAAGGCATTGTTATACAATGTATTCAACTCTGTTTGTCTGAATCGCTTAACATTTCGGCAGACCATTTGTTTAGCAACACGAATACTTCTGGTCCCAAACAAGTCTTAACAGCCTGTTTTTTATTTGGCACTGTGTACCATGGCTCCATGTCGGATACAGGCCATTGTATGTCGGTGTCGGACATATCCTTGTTTTCTGAGTCCCACCACGATCCAGATGAGCTTCTCGCCTTGCGTCGGTACGTGAATTCTGCTGGGGAATTTTCATGTTGTCCTTGGTAAACAGAATCCCGTAATAAATGAGCACAACGTAGATATTCTGCTCCGATATTGCTATTGTGATCTATTGATGATTTTTGTAATTCGATAGCGTATTGGTCAATTGGTAATATATCTTTTCCTTTCGAATTTAGAGCCGGTAAATGGCCATCGTGAGAGAGAGATAAGCAGCGGCTAATGAAAGACATCATGGCGACATGAAACAAAGGCTTGAGCTGATAAAGCCCACGGCATTGGGTATAGTAGCCTAATAGTGTAGGGCGACCAGCCATCACGATGATGCGGGCCAGTGCGGGCATGGAGACCGTTCTGCACTCTACCGCCTTAAGCAGAAGATCAGATGGATTGCCCCACGAGTACGTGAATGATGTAGAGCTTTGCAACTCTATGTTATGATCAGATACAATATTCATAGCTCTTTGAGAAAATTGACAAAATTCCTCTAAACGCTGCTCTATGCCTTTCATCGAGAGTGCTCTGCTCTTTATCGCCGATAGGCTAACTTCCGATTCTGATATAATATCAAAATATAACAATAAAGGGAAAATTGAAGTAAAAAACTTGACCATTTCAATATGCAGCCGCGCCTCACTGTGCTCCCACAACAGCTGTCTGCGCGCTACCAGCTCCCATTCCAGCAAGCGACAAAGTAATTGTGTAGTATGGTAGAGGATAGCAGGCAAAAAAGTAATACGCTTGCTGTGCAGCATAGGATCTGCTGTTGCCGTGATACATGCCATTAATGTTGCAATAGCATTAATGACTTTTGTTACATTTGTAAGAACGCGGGCGACCTTGTTGCGTAGGGCCATACTGTCGTAAGATATTGTGCATGGCTTTGTCGGCAATACAGAACAACTTGTCGTGTTGATATCCGTAACATTGGATGCCAAAATCCGTTCACCAGGATTGCATAGGATTTCGTCGATTATGTCTTCTTTGCAATTCCAGACAAGGGAAGAGTATCCTTCAGTGAACTGCTTCCATGTGTTTTCGTCGTTATCCAGTGTTGACAGAGCTGGTAGAGACCTGGAGGAATCAGTGGGAATCTCCGTAAATGTATGTGTAGGTGCTGCAAAAGCGATGAACTGGCCCATGCCTTTAAGTGACGCTAGCAATGTATCTACCGCCTCCTGCCATGCAGGTAAGACTCCCGGAAATGGTAAATTTAATGTCAGTTTGTTGTGGCAGCCATCTCCCGATATGCTTGCCGATATAAATTCGTCATTTGTTTCCACATTGCTGGATGGCATCTTAGAGTCGGCATCTTTCAAAGGCACTTTTATCCCAGTTGCAAGTTTCAGTTGTTTCTTTGCCTTTGCAATCGAATGCTTTCCAGCACTATCAAGACGCTGCGTTATATATGGCTGGAACTGCTTCATACTTAAAGCAGAAACTTCGGTCAATTTGCGACGCAAATATGAATGCATGAAATCCATCAATGCATAGCGTTGCATCTGTGACTGTCCTTTTGCAAACTGAATCGCTACAGCTTGCACACGCTCATTACCTGGATATAAACTCATCAGTTCATTTAAAGAATTATCCAAACGGGTACTTAAAAATTCTTCCACAAAGACATGGCCTTCAGACAGCTCGGCGCTATGAGTGCGTGACAGTGCAGCAGACATGCGGTCGTGAAAGGTATTTTCGAACTCTGCAGCTTGCTCACTAACCCAGCGGGCGAAACTGTGATTATTCAGCTGTAAGCTCGACGGTGCCTCTGTTGCGACCGTTGTCGTCTTTATGACGCACATCGCATGCATGGCTTCGAAGTTCAAAGCAGAAATTTCCATATCTATTTCAGTACGAATATGAGAAGAGACTTCCCAAAAATGACGCACAGCCGTCGCAACTCGTTCCTTTAGATGTGCGTGGCAGGCCGCCTGGCAATGATCGAGCAAGAACGTGCTAATATGCAGTAGCTGAGGATGTTGCTGCCAGAATGCAATCTCTAAATGGTCTCTTATTGTAGAATTTCGGCCAGGTTCTTCGTTATTCATGAACAATGATGCATTGGCAGTAGGTGATCCAGCATATCCGCCGCTCATGCTAATTCCTGGATTCATTGTTTTTAGTGCGTTGATTCGCATGGAACCCAAAGCATCCAATCCTGGCATGGCCTGTGGTGAACGAACTAATGAGAATAGTGAGTGTGAGTAATTGTTACCAGAAGAACCACCCATACCTGTACCACTTGTGTTGTTTCCACTAGGCAAATAGCCATCCGGAAAACGCCTATGACGGGATGTGTTGGAGGTCACAGAAGTGCTCAAGCCTAACGAGCCAGTTGGAGATTGAGCAAAAGTTGTTGCTGTTGCTGTTGTGCGAACGGTGACTTTTGACCGAGGTGTACTAGTGCTGCTATTCGTTGGTTGAGCATTGTTGGTGGAATTAAGGGATAACGGCGCAGGGCGTGAAGGTGCTGCTACAGTTGTAGAAGCCAATGGTGGGACTAATGGCAAAACAGGTGATACAACACGCATCATAGTTGGCGTTGGTAAGTTGGTTGTGTTGCCTGTTGTAGACGGTCGTATGCGTCGCACTCCTTTACGAGAGGTACCTGACGGCGGACTGTTATAATGTGCTTCTGGTGGTGTTACGATAGCTGCAGAGGTTGCCATTTGATCCGTGGAAATAAGCTTATTCGTAGCATTTGCACTAATAATACCATTACCATTGTTTATAGCATTATCGCCGACATTGCCTGTAGAAGCGCTGTTGGTCCCAGCGATGGCGGGCATATTGCCAGTGGTGCCACTGCCAAAAGGGCTAAATACTGATGTATTTCTTGTTTGAGCCATTTTTATGACGGAGATAGCTGTTGAAGAACTCACACTAGTAGGTGTGACGCGGTGCACAGGCTTTGGTCGGGACAACGTTTCCGCCGCTACAATTGACTCAGTCGTATATTCTGGCGATATTTCTGAACTTAAACTTGTACTTAAAGCATTGTGATGCGCACCTACATCTATCGTTTTGGTGACGACTGACCCCGCTCGCACAAGCCTCCTCTTTAAAGCAACCAGTATCTCTTCGAAATAAGGCAAACAGAATCGGGTATAGGTCCGCGAGAAGGCTGTGCTGAGATCATCAAGAGGCATTTCAAAAGCATTTTCCCCATAAGTAGCACTAGATAATTTCATTTGCAAAGCTGCTGCAGTTAGCCCTTGTGCCGAATGTGCAGAGCGTGCATTCGGATTTGCTCCAGGCAAAATGTTCCACAGCGCTTGCAGTTCCAACAAAATATGCAATCGATTACTGGATAATGTCAGTGCAGAATGATGAAATAAGTCACTGTACTGTATTGCCTTCATATATGTGATGGCATCGATATAAGGATTGATGGTACTGAAAGAAATATCCCAAGAAGCCATTTTCAGGTATTCGCAAACCCAAGGGATTTGCAAGGATAAGTAGGCTCCATTCCATGCCGCTACTAGCAGCTCCTTCAAAGGCAAAGCTAGTGCATGCTTCATAGACACACGATGTCGCGCATGCTCATCAGCAAGCACTTGCAAGGGACCTTTCACCACAATATTCGATGCGGCTGCAGTGATAGACGGACTTGTTCCAGACAACGTCCAGGTAGACCAAAACATGACCAGACCTAAGAACCTCCCTAATATTTTAAGTTTCAACACTTTTAAACTAAAAGGTTCATTTAAATTCATAATCATGTTACTGTCTCTTCCCGTGTTGGAGGCAAATGCGGGAGGCATACGGCGCAGGAACCTGGAGTCAGCTGTGGGCTGCCCCGTTGTTGCCACCGAAGGGATCTGACCTGAAATTGCGGCAGGATCCATATCGTTATTGTTGGTATTGATAACATTTGTGTCATTGTCCATTCTGCTATCCGAATCCAAAGCCAAGTCGTTGCCTTTTTTTCTTGTTTCTTCAAAATCGAACGAAGCATCAGGGTTACTGTCAACCTTGTTGAACATGGGGCTGTGCAATGTTCGGGATGCTCCACTATCCGTACTTGACGGAGTGGTAGCAGCTTTATTACTCGCTCCCGCACCAACGAGACTTACTATCTCAGCAGTTAAGCAAGCTTCTAAGGCTTTGCTGAATCGATGACTATCCGTGAGAATGATAAAACGGAAAAATATATTCAGCATTCCTGGGAAATGTCCACTAGGCTCGGCGTATATATCCGTGGGCACAGACAAGCGACTTTGAGCGTGTTCACGCCATGCTGACTGCCCAGGTTTTGCATACGAAGCAGATTTTATGTTGTCCTGATGGTGCCGAGTGGCCTGACCGGCCTGCGGCCCCACTTGCCCGCCTACTCCCAGTCGCCCCTCTAGCTGACGTTGTTTGAAGGCGGATGGAACATTTCTTGTATTCGTATAAAACACTGTCCCATTGATAACCACATTTTGCTTTGCTAATTCATTGTTTGTGTCCGCTGCTGCTGTTGCTGACGCCGTTCTTCCTGGAATAGGAGAATGCGATTCTGGTATGGTGGCCTTAAGCACTACACCATCTCCTGGGGCAGTTGTCTTCAAGTGTTTCTGCTCTGGCGGCGGCGGCAGATGCT
>JACCDO012099417.1_pt1 | contig 11206 bp, 9 predicted proteins | sample 7446101 | NCBI WGS metagenome assembly JACCDO01 (sample SAMN15323440, study PRJNA562643) | freshwater metagenome | isolation source: river surface water | place: USA:Blue River Watershed | collected 2017-08-16
CGGTTCCAAGGCCTAGCAAAATAGTGAGTACCGATGCAATCAAGACCTTGATTGCACGATTACGCGCCCCAATAGTTTCTGCAAGCGTTTCATTCTCAACCTGTGGCAGCGCAATTGTGCTGTTTAGGGAAGCGAGCACTTCGGTTTTGTTGCTAAGCACTGCTGTCTTACTGAGTTCGAGTTTTTCGGTAAGGTAACTTGCTTTTTTGCCTTGCCGAAGATCTGCTCTCGCGCGAACTAATACATTGTGAAACTCGACGGCATCTGCTGGGCGATGGCTCGGCTCTTTGGCTGTCGCCCAGAGCACAAGTTCGTCAAGCAATTCTGGGACATTTGGATTCACAAGTGATGGAGCAGGAACCTCACTGTTTGCATGTTGCATTGCAATTTGCACTGCCTGTTCGCCTTTATATGGCTGCTGTCCAGTGAGTAGCTCGTACAGCATGATTCCGGCTGCGTAAACATCACTTCTTGCGTCGGCAACCCCTTTGCTCACAAGTTCTGGGCTGAGATATGCCACAGTTCCAATCACGGCACCGGTTTGAGTGTGTGCAGAAATGGGTCTAGCCAACCCAAAGTCAGAAAGTTTTATTTTTCCGTCATCTGAAAGCAAAACATTTTCGGGTTTTATGTCGCGATGCAAAATACCAGCACTGTGAGCTGCAGCTAAGCCAGAAAGTACTGGTTCGAATATTTCTAATACACGATCGGGGGATAGCGCCCCGAAATCACGTAGAGCATCACGAAGTGTAATTCCAGGCACGTACTCCATCGCCAGGAAAACTATTTTGCCGTCGTGCGCCTGGTCAAAAACATTGACGAGATTTGGATGAGACAGCTTCGCAGCGATTTTTGCTTCTCGTTCGAATTTGCTAACAAACTCAGGATCATTCGAAAGGTGCTCATGAATCACTTTCAGGGCGACCTTGCGATCTAGCCGATTATCTTCGGCTAGGTAAACGGTGGCCATGCCTCCACGCGCCACAAGTTTTTCAACGTGGTAGCGTCCGTGGATTAGTTGCCCTACCAGATTGCTCATTCGCTGTCCTGAAGAGAATCCAATTCACTGAGCCAATTCCAGGCGCTCGGTTCCCACTTTGCGTATGCGGTTGGATAAGCCGAAATTTGTACGGCTTGAGCAGCCTCGGTCAGAGGCAATTTTTGCCAGCCGCTAATGTCGAGAAGCCCTCTTGCTACACCACGAGTTGGGCTCGTTTTCCCGCCGTAGAAAGCACGGATTGCGTAGTCGGTTTGCATAATCTGAGCCTTGGTTCCCCAGTGTGCGCTTGGTCGCTGCTGGAAAAGACCCACAGAGTCCCGATCTCCAAATCCAATGTTTCTAAGGCTCGATTCCTGCATGGCTGTGGCGAGCGCAATCACGATTCCGTAGTCACCAACGCCAATCTCACGACCAAGTCGAATAATTTGTTCGGCGTTTTGCTCCATCTCATCGCTGAGTGGAGTTAGTTTTGGGCAGGCCAGAGCGGAGTGCACTTCGGGAATCACAAGTTTTTGACCGATGTAGATAGTTGAATTCCAGGTCAATTGATTCGCGGTCAACAGAGACTGAGTGCTGATTCCAAAAATGGCCGCGATGCGACTAATGGTTTCTCCAGCCTTGATTTTATGAAATCCATGGAAAATACATATGCGGGTTGGTTTACCGATTTGATTTCCAAGTGAGTAGTTGCTCGAAGTGGTTTCTGCAGCCGGAGTTGGAATGTCTAGAATCTGCCCAACAAAAATGATTGAGTTTTTAGTCAGTTGATTTTTTTTGAGCAAAGAGGTGAGTGACACCGAGTGAAGCTTTGCGATGTCGGTGAGTGTTTCACCTTCAGCGACAGTGTGTTCTGAAGCACGACTTTTTACTGAATTTACTTTTGCCGGAGTTATATCTCGAATGGTTAGTTCTTGACCAGGAAATATCAGCGATCGTTCTTTGAGATTATTTAAAGACAGAATTGCGGCAAGAGATATTGAATATTTTGACGCGATTTTTCCAAGCGTTTCGCCCGGTTTTACTACGTGGCGAATCGGAGAAGTTATTCGGTCAATTACAGCCGGCTGAATCGCGTTGTCCACCAGTTTTAGCACTTGCCCCGGAAGCAACAGCGTAGCTGTGTTCAAATTGTTAATTCTGAAAAGTTCGGAAGTACTCAAGCCCAATGCACTTGCGATTGATGAAATAGTGTCCCCAATTTGCACCGTGTAAATGCTTTGCGTCTTACCTAGGAGAACTCCGGGAGACAGTAGGGTAGAGCTTTGATCCTCGTTAGCTGCGTTCAGCTCTTTTTCATGAGACACCGAAGCCAGGGCATCGCCCTGAGGGAGAACTGCTGCGACAATGGCAATCGGGGCGGTGGCTAAAGCCATCAGGACCTTCTTTTGATCCTGACCCGATTCTGCGGTGTCTCTTGTTTCGCCCATGATTCCTATAGCCTCAAAGGCATATCGTTTCACGAGTGGCAGAAAATCCCCGATAAGCGCTGCGGTGTGGCAATCTTTACCTGTGAACAACGTAATTGCCAATGTTTCAAAATGGCTCACCGTGCCAGAGGCGGCCGAACTGCTCGGAGTGCCACTGGGGCGGGTTAGGCGCCTGATTGAGGACCACCATCTCTTCTCGGTAAAACGAGATGGCGTTCAGTACTTGCCAAGCGAGACGATAGTCGGCAACGAGCCGCTTCCTTCACTGCACGGGACCATAGTGGTTCTGCTTGACGCCGGCTTCACTTTAGATTCGGCAATCGAGTGGCTTTATACGCCTAACGAAGTGCTCAACTCAACACCGATGGCGGCGCTGGTTGCCGGAAAAAAATCTGAAATTCGCAGATTAGCTCAGGCGCTTGCGCTCTAGCTACTTGTCACGTTTCATGACTTGATTCGCGAGTTCGGTCAAGGCCTCTTTTGCATTAGCTTCGACAGGCAAATTTTCTAGCGCGAATAAAGCTTCGCGACCAAAATTCTCGATTTGAGTTTCGGTCTTTTGGAGTGCCCCAGACCCGATGATTGTCTGTTGCAAGAAAGTAATTTGATCATTGTTTAGGTCTCTGGCGCTGAGCATGTCATCAAAAACATTTCGCACTGAGCCGGTAAGCACTTCACGTGTAAGGGCAATCAATACAGTGTGTTTTCCTTCGCGAAGATCGTCACCTGCGGGCTTTCCTGTAATTTTCGGGTCACCAAATACTCCAAGCACGTCGTCACGAAGTTGAAACGCTAAGCCAAGCGGAATCGCGAAAGCTTCAATCACTGCACGCTCTGTCGCTGATGCGCCTGCAAACGCAGCGCCAATCAGCATCGGTGCCTCGATGGAATACTTTGCAGTTTTGTAAGTCATAACCTGGATTGCCCTGGCAACTGCCTCAGCAGGATTCCGCTGCGAACCGGCATTCTCTTCTACAACATCGAGGTACTGACCAGCCATGATTTCACTTCGCATTTTGCTGAATTCGTTACGACATTCGATTTCAATGGCTCTCTCAGGAGAGAACCTGAGTGCGTTGCCGAAAATTTCTGAACTCCAACTGAGTAACAAATCTCCAACCAGGATCGATCCAGCCTGACCAAATCGTTGAGGCGATCCCGACCAATTGTCACGAGTGTGCAGTGCTTCAAACCTCTTGTGCACAGCAGGCTGCCCTCGACGGGTGTCAGATTGGTCGATTAGGTCATCGTGTACCAACGCCGCCGCGTGGAACATTTCCAAAGCCGCGCAAATGCCAACCATTCCGCGAAGTGCGTTTTCGTATTCTGTTTCGTTTAGTTTGTTCTTTAGATAACCAGCCCAGGTCCAATACGCGAATAGAGCTCTGAAACGTTTTCCGCCAGCCATTAAGTCTTGCGAGAAATCAATCAGCGGAACAAGGTCAGGAGAAATCTCGTGGAATTCTGACTTTCGGGCAAGGCAAAAATCATCTAATTCGTTTTGAATTAGTTGCAAAAGGATGGTGGATTCCAGCACAGGCTAATCGTAGGCAAGAAGTGGGCGTTTACAAAGCACCGACTGCTATTTATGCTCGAATAAGAGGAGGCGAATCATGGGACTTTCGGAATACGACAAAAAAGTACTCGAGCAATTAGAGCGAGATCTGCTTGGTACCGATGACGCTTTTTCGCGCAAGCTGGCTGGTAAGGCTGCAAAGCCGGTCAATTCGGCAGCGAAACTGATTGCTGGGGCCTTGGTCGCCCTAGTCGGGCTTTCACTTTTGATCTTTGCCGCCATAATTCACCTGGTGATTTTCGGAGTACTTGGTTTCCTAGTGGCATTGACTGGATTGCTGATTGCTAGTGCCGGTCCGGCTAACACCGCAAAATCGCCAAAATCCAAGCCGACGGCAAAAAACTCCACCGGCTACTTCGAGAATCGCTGGAACCAGCGACGAGATCAGCCATAGCGCTAAAGAAATAGCAGATTAGCCACCCTTAGGGGTGGCTTTTTGGCTTAAATCTGGGATTTCCCTCCACCTGTGAAATCCGCTAATCTATTGGCGTGTGTCTACCAAATCGTTACATAAACACGCCAAAATGTACCATTTGTGGTGAAAAGTGGTGTAAAGTGGAGTTTATCGGCGAAGTGGCTAATCGGAGAGGGGGTTACTGATGTTGCTAGGTACACACACACCAAAGTTGGATGAAAAGGGTCGCGTTATCCTTCCGGCGAAATTCCGCGAAGTTTTTACCAGCGGATTAGTAATCACTCGTGGTCAGGATGCCTGCCTCTTGGTTTTCAGTGCAGCCGAATTCAAGGCTCGCGCCGAAGCAATCAATCAAGCTCCGCTCACAAATCAGGCTGCGCGTAACTACACCCGTGTTTTTATGTCTGGCGCTCACTCAGAAACACCAGACAAGCAAGGGCGAGTGACCGTCCCAGCCGTTCTGCGCGAATACGCATCCCTGTCACGCGAACTTGTGGTTATCGGAGTCGGCAACCACGCTGAAATTTGGGACGCCAAGGCCTGGAACGCTTTCTTGGCTAACCAAGAGGATCCTTACTCCAACATCGCGGAGGAGGTGATTCCGGGAATCATCTAACCCTGAGGTTAGATCTCCACCCGTTCACCGCTGGCTCTCTTCCCCGAAGCCAGAAAACGCGAAAACCAAGCTCGCAGGAATGGATGGGGTTCTAACTTCAGGAAAATCCGGAAGTAAATGAACTCACAAGACAAGCAGGTTTCAGAAATCCACGTTCCGGTAATGCTTGAACGCACCCTGGAAATTCTTGGAGAGTCAGTCAATGATGCTGGGGCAGTTTTGGTTGACTGCACACTTGGTTTAGGTGGTCACACTGAGGCTTTTCTCGAGAAATTTCCGCAGCTAACTGTGGTTGGGATTGATCGAGACCAGAGCGCCATCGAACTTGCCAGCAAGAGATTAGAACGATTTGGTTCAAGAGTTAAGTTTGCTCACGCAACCTATGATCAAATCCTCGAAGTCCTGAGTGACTTGGACATTGATTCAGTTCAAGGCATACTGCTGGACCTCGGAGTCTCATCAATGCAATTGGACGAGGCTGAGCGCGGTTTCGCCTACTCATACGATGCTCCGCTGGACATGCGCATGGACGATACCGAATCACTCACAGCGGCTGACATCCTGAACACTTACAGCGCAGAAGACCTAGCCAGAATTTTCAAAGAGTTTGGTGAAGAGCGCTACGCAAAGCAAATCGCAGCAGCAATAGTTGAAGAGCGCAAGAAGGAAGTATTCGCGTCAAGCACTCGTTTGGCCAAATTAATCGTCGGCATTGTGCCATTCGTGCCAGGCAAATCAAAGGGACACCCGGCCAAGCGAGTTTTTCAGGCACTTCGTATTGAAGTCAATCGTGAACTCGACGTTTTGATTGCCACCATGCCTGCAGCAATCGATGCCCTTGCAGTCGGTGGCCGCATCTTGGTTTTGGCTTACCACTCACTTGAGGACCGAATCGTAAAGCAGGCATTGGTTGCGGCAGCTACTTCATCTGCACCAATCGACTTACCAATTGAGCTTCCTGAGCATGCACCAATTCTTCGCCTTGTGGTGAAGGGTGCGGAACAGGCGACAGAACAAGAAATCGAAGAAAACCCAAGGGCCGCGTCGGTAAGACTCCGCGCGGCTGAAAAGATCCGGAGAGCAGCATGAGCATCGCACGTCTATCAACATCAGCTAAGCCGCTAGTTCGAGTTTCTAGTATCAGCAAAGTTGCTGGCGTTGCTCGCAACCGTAAGCATGGCGTAGCTATTGCTCGCACTGTCATTATTGGTTTCGTGGTGATTCAGGTGTTGAAGCTTGTTTTGGATATTGCTCTCTCACAGAGCGCCTACGAATTGCGTAATTTGAAGTTGGAAAAGATTGAACTAACTACTCAGAGCCAGATCATTGGCCAGCAGGTGGATTCTTTGAGCTCGCAGCAGAATCTAGCAAATTCGGCTCAGTCACTTGGGATGATTGCTAACGCAAACCCAGTGTTCCTGCGAATTGCAGATCAGAAGGTATTTGGTAAGCCAAAGTCTGCACTAAACACCGATGGTCGAGTTGCTAAGAACAATATCGCTTCCGCCGCGCTAATTCAGGAATCGGTTTTGACCCCCGCAGCTCCAGATACTGCGATTTCTCAGGATGTCGCTAAGCCGGTTGCCGCTTCACAGCCAGTAGCCTTGCCTGCAAATGCAATTCCAGCATCACCAACACACTAACTTTTAGGGCAGCAAGGCAGGCATCATGAGTTTCATGCAGCCGGGAAACCCAAATAAACGCTTACGGTTTTTCGCGACAGTCATTGTCGTACTCGGTTTAATCTTCGTTGGCCGACTTGTGCAGATTCAAATTTTTCAAGCCGGCGAGATTAATAAAATTTCCCTAGCAAGTCGCTCAGTCACACAAGTCGTTCCCGCAATCCGTGGGCAAATCCAAGATTCAACCGGAAAAGCTTTAGCTAAAACTGTTTTGAAGTACGACATAAACGTTGCGCCGGTTAACGTCAAGGCGGTTACTAAAAAAATAAATGGGGTAACAACCACAATTCCGGTTGAGCAGATTGCTGCTCAGATGGCTGGGATTATGGGTATGACGCCCGCAGAAGTAATGACCAAAATTATCGGCACCGGACAGTATTCAAACGTTAAGCGTGGGGTAACCACTGATGTCTACGCGCAGTTAAAGAAACTCGACATCCCATGGGTCTATTACGACGCAGTGCCTTCACGTACTTATCCGAGTGGAGCGCTTGCCGGGAGTTTAATTGGGTTCCTCACTACAGATGGAAAGCCAATGGGCGGCATCGAATCCGAGATGAATAGCTGCTTGGCAGGAGTTGACGGAAAAGAGTCTTTCGAAAAAGGCGAAGACGGAATCAAGATTCCTTCCAGTGTGGTCACCACCACGAAAGCAGTAAATGGCAAGAACGTAAAACTCACGATTAATGCAGATCTTCAGTATTTTTCTCAACAAGTTTTGACTTCCAACTGGGCGAGGTTAAAGGCCGATTGGGCTACCGCAGTTGTTATTGAGGTTAAAACCGGAAGAATTCTTGTTGCTGCAGAGGCTCCAACCATGGATCCAAATGCGCCAGGTAAATCAACTGAGGAGGCCAGGCATGCGAGGGTGTTTGAATCGCAATTTGAGCCTGGCTCAGTAATCAAGGCAATCACTGCTGCCTCACTAATTGAAACTGGATTGGCAAATCCTGAATCAAGAGTTGTTGCTCCATACGCCTGGACCGTGCCTAAGAGTGGCGGTTATCGAGTAACTGACTCTCACTCTCACGGCCCAGATAAGTTGACGCTAACTGGAGTACTTCGTGATTCATCCAATACTGGAATCATGATGATGGGACAAAAAGTTCCTGTGGCAACCCGTTTCGACATCCTCACCAAATTTGGCATGGGTAAGAAAACTGCAATTAATTTCCCAGGTGAATCAGCCGGAATTGTTCCTCCGCTAGATAAGTGGGACAACATCAAGAAATACGTTTCGATGTTTGGGCAGGGATTTTCTGTTACTCCAATTCAGTCAGCCATGATGTATCAAGCAATTGCCAACAACGGAGTTCGACTAGAACCACGGCTTGTTGAAGGCTGCGATGACGGCAAGGGTAACTTTGTGGCAACGCCAAAGCAACCCGGCGTACAAGTGGTCTCTGCAAGCACCGCCCGCACAACAATTGACATGCTTGAAAAAGTTGTTGAGGAAGGTGGAATTGGTCGTCACGCGGGTGTGCCTGGATATCGCGTAGCTGGAAAGACCGGTACTGCTCAGATCACAGATCCAGCCACAGGCCAATACGGTCGCTTGCACGCAATTTCTTTTATCGGAATGGCACCAGCCGACAATCCACAATATGTAGTAGCCGTGACAGCTTTCAAGTCTCGAACTGTAAGTAACTCGATGGGCGCTACGCCTATTTTCAAGGCAATCATGCAGCAGGTACTCCGCACCTACCGTGTACCTCCATCAACCACAAAATCGGCCAACATTGCGACAGAGTGGAAGTAATGAAAGAGCAGATTCCGCCAACCATTAGGCCAGATCATGTGGTGCCAGTTGCGTTCACGCAGTTGGTGGCTAACTTTGCCTTGACCATTGCTCATGGTGGCAATGCCGAGATTACTGGAATCAGCATGAACACTGGAGACTTGCGAGCTGGGGACTTGTTTGTAGCAATGCCAGGCTTGAAGTCGCACGGTGCTCTGCATGTAGCCAAGGCGATTGATGGTGGAGCTTCAGCAATCATTACCGATGTTGCCGGACTCGAACTTATTGAATCTAAATCGATTCCCATTGCGCTATTAGAAAATCCTCGTTTAAGTTTGGGGGAATTGGCTGCGTACGTCTACGGGAATTCAGCCGAAGTTATGCCCAAGATTTTTGGCACCACTGGAACCAACGGAAAAACCTCTACTACCTACATACTCGAGTCAATTCTTCTCCAACTTGGAAGAACCACAGGGTTAACGTCAACGGCTGAGCGACACATCGCGGGCGAAAAAATAGTCAGTCGATTGACCACCCCCGAATCAACTGAAATGCATGCGCTGATAGCCAAAATGCGTGAGAAATCGGTGACCGACATTGCGATTGAGGTTTCGGCTCAAGCTATGAGTCAACATCGCGTCGACGGCTTACTTTTCGATGTTGTAGGTTTTACCAACCTTTCGCACGACCACTTGGATGATTACGGAACCATGGAGAATTATCTGAAAGCGAAACAACTTCTCTTCACACCAAAACATGGCCGCAAAGGTGTTGTCTGCCTAGATTCGGAATATGGCCGTGAGTTCGCGCAAAAGTCGGAAATTCCATTTGTTACCATCTCGAGTCATTACGATGTAACGGCGAATTGGCACATCGAGGTTATCGAAGAAACGCCAAGTCACACTTCATTCAAGTTGACAGATTCAGAAGCACAAGAACTTGTATCAAAGTTGCCTTTAATTGGCGCGCATATGGCTCATAACGCGGGCTTAGCAATTGTCATGTTGCTCGAAGCGGGTTATGAGTTCGCCGAGATTGCGAAATCTATTGGTGATGGCATCGATGTTTACATGCCTGGCAGAACTGAACGGGTTACTGGCGAGACTGGGCCAAATGTCTACGTTGATTTCGGTCACAGCCCTGATGCATTCTTGAACACTCTTGCCGCAGTCAGAAAGGTGACTACCGGAAAAGTCATCATGGTTTTTGGTGCCGATGGAGATCGAGATGCCACCAAGCGTCCAGCCATGGCACAGGTTGCGGCACGTGGCTGTGACCTACTTGTCATAACCGACCATCATCCACGATTTGAAGACCCAGCAAGCATTCGTAAGACCCTGGTCGAATGTGCCAAAGAAGTCAGGTCCGACCTAGAAGTCTTAGAGGTGAGTCCGCCAGAATTGGCGATTCGTGAGGCAGTAAAACGTGCACAGCTCGGTGACTCCATCCTTTGGGCTGGGCCGGGCCACCAGGATTATCGGGACATTAGGGGAGTAAGAACACCGTATTCGGCCCGTGCCGAGGCCCGTGCTGCACTTAGAGAATCGGGTTGGTCTTGATCCAATTGAAACTTTCAGAAATCGCGACGGCAGTATCTGGCGAACTAATCGGTGAAGATCTAGAGGTCACGGGTTCGGTAGAAACCGACTCACGTTTGGTCAAACCCGGTTCATTGTTTGTGGCTAAGCCTGGTGAAGTGACCGATGGTCATAATTTTGTGGAATCGGCATTAGCGCTTGGCGCAATCGCAGCTTTAGTAGAGCGCAAACTGGACTGCAACATTGCGCAAATAGTTGTCGTGGACAGCGTGATCGCTCTCGGAAAACTAGCTAAGTATGTAATCGGAAAACTGCACGCAACTCAAAACCTGAGAGTAGTAGCTGTAACCGGCTCTAATGGCAAAACCTCGACCAAGAATATGCTTGCCGCCATGCTGAGTCGATTCGGAAATACGGTGTCACCAATCGAGTCTTACAACAACGAAGTTGGTGCTCCAATTTCGATGTTGAAAGCAGATTCAGAAACTAAATACTTAGTTGCGGAACTTGGTGCCGGTGGGCCAGGTAGCGTCAAATACCTTGCTGAGATTTGCTCTCCAGATGTCGCTGTGGTTTTGAAAGTTGGCTTGGCACATGTTGGCGAATTCGGTGGCATTGAGTCGACGTACTCGATTAAGAGTGAGCTGGTCACGGAGCTTAGACCGGACGCCCGTTTAGTGCTAAATGCAGATGACGCACTGGTTGCAAAAATGTCATCACTGACGGCTATTTCTCCGGATTGGTTTGGCACGTCAACTGATGCCAAGGTGAGAGCTGAAAACATCTCAGTTTCTATCCGTGGTACTGAATTCGATCTTGTCGTCAATGGTCAGACACACAGAAGGGTGGCACTCAAGATTCTTGGTGAGCACCAAGTCATGAATGCTCTTGCCGCAATTTCCGTTTGCGCCGTACTAGAACTCGACTTGGCGGAAGCTATCCGAGCTCTGGAACAACTCGACCTAGCTGAACGCTGGAGAATGCAGCCACTGACCGGGCCTCGAGGCTCCCTAATTATCAACGACGCTTACAACGCCAGTCCAGACTCAATGAAGGCCGCATTGCAAACTCTGGCAACCCTTGGTCGTCAAGGTCATCGCACTATTGCTGTGCTTGGCGAAATGGCCGAATTGGGGGACCAAGCAGCTGTTCAGCATGACGAAGTTGGTCGACTAGTGGTTCGACTAAACATTGATCAGCTTTTTGTGGTCGGA
>JACCDO012153399.1_pt1 | contig 11201 bp, 9 predicted proteins | sample 7446101 | NCBI WGS metagenome assembly JACCDO01 (sample SAMN15323440, study PRJNA562643) | freshwater metagenome | isolation source: river surface water | place: USA:Blue River Watershed | collected 2017-08-16
CGGAAGTGCTTCAAAATTTTAATTGTACAAAAGGAAGGTTTGGAATATGAGTGTTTTTGGAAGCCCGTACATTATCCACGACAATAGCATGGTTTTATGCTTGGATGCAAGAAACTCAAAATCATACCCCGGATCGGGGACCACTTGGTATGATTTGAGTAGAAAAGGAGATGCCGCTATGGTAAATACTCCGGTTTATTATCCAACTTTTCCAAGCGCATTTGATTTCAGTGGCGGAAATGGAACTTATTTTCTATTGACGGCAAACACACCATTTAAAACATTAAGCGGAGACGTAACGTTGGCCGGATGGTGTAGACAAGATAATAGACACATAGGGAGCACACCACATCAGGGTTTAATATGCACGGACATCACATACCTCAAGGGATTTAAACTGATGAGTGATAGATGGGGCGAAGTAAACGCAATGCTGGGAAATTCTGCCGGCGATGATCAGTTTATATTAACTGGGCCGAGTATTACCGGTCTTGGTTGGAAACATTTGTGTGCAACTAGAAATAGTTCAACTGGGCTGGTTTGTTTATATATAGACGGCGTTCTTGTTAACAGCGGAACCTCTTATACCGGTTCTACCTCCACCTCGCAGGTTGCGGCGGTTGGTACGGACTATCATTCAGCCGGATATTTCTATCACGGAAGAATTTCTATGGTAAGTGCATACAACAGAGTTTTGTCGGCAGACGAGATTTTTAATAATTACAGTGCGACAAAAAACAATTTTAACCAAAACTATTATATCATAAACACCGATCTGCGGCTGTTTTTTGATGCGGGGTCACAGTCAAGTTATACCGGAACTGGAACCGCGTGGACAAACCTTGGAACATTGTCAAATAATTCAACTCTAACAAATGGACCCGTTTTTAGTGCCGACGGCGGCGGCTCTATAATTTTTGACGGAACGAATGACTCCGCTGTACTTGATTCGTCCATAAACTTTGGTCCAAACACAAACTGGACTGTGAATATTCTCGCTAAAGCTTCCGGTTTTAATTCGGATTTTGGTAATTTGTTTAGCAACAACAGCGGCGGACCTGTATCAAACGCAATGGGAATAGCAACCAACGGCAAGATGGTGTATAACTATTATGATGGTGCGTGGAACAGTAAGTTCGGAAACACCACACTAGTCACAGATACGTGGTATTATTTAACTTGGGTAAATAGATCATCGGACACTACAACCACTATGTATTTAAACGGCGTTGTAGACTCTCCACCACATAACACAGACGCAGCATGGTCCCACCCTATAAATTCAATAGGCAGAAACTGGTTTTCCAGTTTCAATGGTAAGATAGCAAGTTTGAGTTATTATGACGTCGCTCACACTCCACAACAGATTGCTGAAAATTTTAGGTGGGCCAAATCAAGAGCATATATGGTGTAATATTTATATACATGTCGACGTATTATTCTCCCAAAGTTATAACCACCGGTTTAGCTGTTTGTTTGGACGCAAAGAACACAAAGAGCTATCCGGGCACCGGCACGTCGTGGAATAATATGGTTAGCGAAAATTCTTCGTCGCTCACCAACTTAAACTCGTTTGATTCTGGTAGTGCTCTAAACACGTTGTCAGATACGTTTGCTTCTATTCCATTTTCTTTCTCGGCAAATATGACATTCGAGACTTGGTACAGAACATACACAACGGCGTCTGGAATTCCCACTCAGTTTGAAAGCCCCGGTATAATTCAGGTCGGAACATATGCGTCGGATACAAGTTTTACTTTGTGGGATTGGAGTGCTGGTACGCCCGGACAACATTATATAAGAACATATATCAATAACGGAACTGTTTGGAGTGCCACCCCGGATGCCCAAACATATACCGACGCCGAATGGTTGCGTTATCACCATATATGCATGGTTTTTTCCGGTGCATCCGCGTGGGAAAATTATAAATTATATATCGACGGAGCACTAAAAACAAACTACACATTGACGAACCCGACTTCAACGATTGGTGGTGGAAACAATTTGATAATAACCGGTGCAAATGGAGGTGCAACCAACAACAGTTATTCTATAATAAGAATATACAACCGCGCTCTAAATTCCGGTGAAGTGCTTTTAAACTACAACGCGATGAAGCAAAGATTTGGAATAACATCATGAGTTACTGTTCTGGTCCAATGATTATCACCGACGGGCTGGCTCTTCATTTGGATGCGGCCAACCCAAAAAGCTTTAGAGGAGAACCAACCACCAACGAACTGGTTTCAGTTAGCTGGGTCGGAGATGGTAGCAATCAAGGCGCATTTACAAAAGAAAGCGTGTCGGTCACCGATAGCAATTTAAAATACAGTGGGTACGAGACCTATTTATGGTCCCCCGGCACATCATATAATTGTTACCTAACAGGTGACAGTTTATCTGTATCAAGAACATCGACGGTGTGGACTTTTTCGTGTTATGTGAAACGACAGGACGGTGCCCCGATAACTTCGCTGTATGTGTATATGTACTATCCATCCAGTGATGGTTCCGCTCTAGGTACTATAGAAGATGCCGGTGACGGTTGGTACAGAATAAGTAGAACTAGGACTGGTTCGGATAATTATTTGGGACTGGTTGGATTCACCGGATTTTCAGCTGGATATAAATACTATCTGAGTGGAGCGCAGTTAGAAAAAAAGCCTTATCCAACCACAGCGTTTGCTACAAACTCCACCAGAGGATATACCATCGAGACGGGAGGAGGCTGGGCAGATTTAACAGGAACACAAGACGGAACCCTCGGCGCGTCCAACAAATATACAATGGACGGCGGCGGTGCTATAACGGGCGATGGAACAAGCGACAGTGTAATTTCCGTGTTAAACAGCAGGTACTACGATCTGGGGTACAAAAATTTTACATATATGTGCTGGGCCAAGGTTGCAACAGACTCATTGAAAGTATTGTATGAAGGCAGAGGAGCCAGTTTGGTTGGAACACTGTGGGCGTTGAATTATGGTACCAGCAACGGTATGAGCTTGTTTCTGACAGACAAACCGTATGTGGATCAAAAGGTATACCACCAACCAACATCATACCCAACAAGTTTGACGAGTTCTTTTCACCATTACGCAACTTCGGTGGACAGAGTGAATGGCGTGGCGAGGTTTTTCATCGACGGTGTGTCTTACGGTGATATAAGTATAGCAGCAACCACAGGAAGTATAACACCGAACGGTTCATATCATTGCCGCGTAATGTACGATCTTGGCGGCAATCATTTCAGCGGCTCTATAGCATCTTTTTCAATCTACCCCGACAGGGCTCTTACGAATGGAGAAGTAATTTCTTGTTTCAACGCAACAAAAAATAGGTTTCGTGTATGAACAATTTTAAATATATAGTTTTTAATTCTTCCGAACAACATATATTAAATCTAAACGAGTTGTTGATTTTTTGTGCAGACCCCATTCGCAAGTCAAGCGATGAAATCCATTCATACGTAAAATACTACGGTGTAATGCCGCAGTCCGTGGCAAGTTTATCTTCTAGATCACAGGAATATACAAGAGAACAGATACAGGCGTTAATAGTCAACGAGAACTGGAACACGCCTGTACCATTTTGATTTATGAGCACATACGGTTCACCAAAAATTACCAGTGATAGCAGTCTTGTGTTAAACTTAGATTTTTTCAACACAAAAGGGTATGTTGGCCCAAATACAAAAAATTCTATCGCCGTCATAGGTATGAGCAGTGGAACGGGGTCGGACTATTCACTTGTGCCCGGTTCAGAGAGTGTGTACATACCCGGATTAAAGTCCACTGTGGTGTCGAATTATGTCGACGCACAAAATCTTGGGGGGTCTTGGTGTTGCCCAAATATAACTTCATTTGGCAGCGTTCCGGTTACCGGTTCCACAACTTATACGTATGCTATACTATACAGGTCAGGAAACGGATATACTCACCCAAATTACATGTACAGATATGAGTATAACGGTCCAACCTATGTGTCCGAACATGGGATTTTTGATACGAGCAAGAGAATAGACATGGGGAATGGGTGGTACTGGGCGTGGAACACTTTTACAACAAACGCATCGACTACGACACTCAATCTATTTTCGTTCTACTATTATTATTCAACAACATATAACAGATATCATGTTGCCAACGCTATGTTGGCAAAAGGAAATTTCTCTGGTATGAGACCAGAACTTTGGCCTCCAATAAATTCAGCCAGAAGTGATACGGCGTGTATATCCGACTTGGCCGGTGCAAACACCTTTGACGTGTTCAACTTAGCATATAACACAAGCGGATATCCCACTTTCAACGGAAGCAATAGTTATATAATTTCTCCGGAAAATTCTGCACTAAATACACAAACTCCAAGCGTAGAAGTGTGGATAAAAACAAACGCGCTGTCTCAATCTGGTTTTTTCTTTGAAAAAGGAAATGTCAACACGCAATACAGTCTCTTTCAAGAAGGAGATTATATAGTGTGGAGACAACATATTTCCGGTGGAACAACAAGTCAAACCGCCCTGACTGCCAATTACATATCCACATCAAACTGGGCACACATAGTTGGAACATATCAAAGCGGGGACCGCAGATTATATATAAACGGGGCGCTTGTTAGCAGCGATACACAAACAGGTACAATTAGCACCAATACAAATGGGTGTTCGGTTGGGGTGTATGGTGGATATAACGGCGCGAGAGGATATTATTACGATGGTTCGATAGGAATCGTGCGAGTTTATAACAAAGCACTGGCCCCGTCGGAGGTCGCGAACAATTACAATGCGATAAGGTCCAGATTTGGAATGTAATACTTTATATATACAATATTTATAATAACCATGTCTGACATTCTAATAATACCAAACAGAGGAACATCATCGCCACCAGAAATTCAATTTTCCGGTAGCGTCAATGCGTCCGCTAGTATAAAAATTCAAGTTCTACCCGAAGGACAGGTTTCCTTTGTAGGAAAGAGCGGATCACTGTTTAGTATAACAGACAGCGTTGTTGGGAGTTTGATGGCGGTTAGCGACATTTCGGGCCTACCAATATTGGAAGTATTCAGCGATGACAAAGTTGTGATGGGTAAATATAACAGAAACACTTTGGTTGTAACCGGTAGTTCTGTTGGAGTAGGTATATCAAATCCGTCCCAAAAACTCGAAGTCAGCGGAAATATAAAACTTACGTCCGGAGGAACGATTTATGGAGACGGTGTATATCCGTCATTGAGCCTCAGTACACAGGCAGGAAGTCAGTTGGTTTATGGTAGCGTTGCATTTAGAGCACTTGCCGCAGCGGCTAAAATAGTGGCCACGTCCGAAGAAGTTTCACTTGAAAACAACAATGGCAGTTTATGGCTGGCCGCATCTGGAAACGTTGGCATTGGAAAAACGGCCCCGATTACTAAATTGGACGTAAATGGAAATTCTACGGTCACTGGTTCGCTCACGGTCACGAACAGAGTTTATTTTGTCAATGGCGGTACGGGAGGAAATGGTACGTTGACGGTTGTTGGTGATATCACCGCGTACAGGTCATCAAACGCGGGCGTTATATACTTCGGAAGCGACCAAGTACATTATCTTTTTTACGACGGTAGTGATTACTACATGCCGAGCGGGCAACTATATGTTAACGGAACTCAGGTTGTATTAAATAGCGGTTCTTGGGGAATAAGTATATCTGGCAACTCCGCCACCGCGACAACCACAGACAACATAAACGGACAACCTTTTTATAACAGAAATTCGTCAAACGGTCTGGCACAAGACTCTTTCACCACCAACGGCGTGGGTTATGTAACCGGAACTTCCTTATATAGCCAATCCGACGGGGGCATGTATGTATCAGCGTATAGTACCGGGTGGGTTCATCAGATTTATGGCGACTTTCGCACTGGCCAAATAGCAATTAGAGGAAAAGACAACGGCAGTTGGCAGAGTTGGCGAGCGGTGTTGGACCAAACAAACTTTCCAAATTACATAGGAGGTAGTTCTGTCACATACACGGCGGTACAGTTCTTCAGATCAAATTTGGGAGGTACAAGCGGAACTCTAACTGACCCACCACTCCAAGCATATTCCACTGGGAGTAATGCTGCATTCATGTCGTTTCATCGCGCTGGAAACTACGCTGTAAATTTTGGTCTGGACTCGGATAATGTATTAAGAATAGGCGGATGGTCCGCTTCGCCAAATCGACTGCAACTCGACATGAGCGGAAATTTAACGGTTGCCGGAACTTATCTTTCTGGAACAACCGAAGCTTTGCGTATATATCAGAGTTCCGGATTTGTTTCGTTTTACAATACGGCAAACAGTACACGTACCGGATATATTCAAGGAAATGCAAGCAGCGATATTACACTGGCAGCTGAGAATAACGCAATTATTCAATTTTATGTTGGCGGTTCATTGCGAGCTTTGATAAACACCGCTGGACAAGTTGCCATCGGCAAATCTACGGCAAACGCTATGCTGGATATTGCAGGTGGCGCAACAGTTAGTGGATCGTTTAACGTTAGTGGTTCTGCACAAATTAATAACGGAGTTTATATAAATCCGGGTGGCGAAAACGGCGATTCTAACTCTGTGCTTATTGGCCCGGCGTATTGGCAATCGTTCATTTCCGCTTCACTTGCCCCGCAGTTATGTGTGGGAAATACAAACGGTAATTATGGCACCGTTGCGGTTCTACATGCGTCAGCAAACGATCCAAAACTATTGTACTGTTCTGGAGTAAACGGTCAAAACAACACGGTAAATTATTTTACCACTTTGGCAAGAAGATTGAATGGTGGCACGTATGCCGCCGCCGGTTGTGGTGTTGGTCACGAATTTCAATTGGAAAATTCTACAAGCGGAAAGAATCTTCTAACGGATGCCACATTTAGAGCCGAAATTGCAACGGTTGGTGCCACATACAATACCACTAAATTGGTATTTGCCACAAGAAACGGTGGCGCTAGTCTTGTTGATGCGCTAAATGTTTGGGGTGGTGGAGTTGCTATATTGAAATCGACCGCCCCCGCAGGCGCTTTGGATGTTAATGGAAACATCATTGCAACAGGTTCGGTTTACAGTACAAGCGATTCATATTTTAACGGGGCACGGGTTGGTATAGGTCCGGGCGGATACAACAGTAATACTATTGTTGGTGTAGAAGCGATGACTTCCAATACCACCGGTACATGGAACACGGCAGTGGGAAGACAAGCGATGGTAAATAACACAGTGGGCAGTTATAACACGGCGTTTGGTGCGGAGTCTCTTAGAAATGTCTCCATCGGAGGATATAATAGCGGGTTCGGTGAGCAGTCGGGGTATGATTTAACAAGCGGTTCTTACAACACATTCGTTGGATATCAAACCGGGTTGGGCATAACGAGTGGAAGTTACAACACCATCATTGGATCGCAACTAAGTGGACTATCTTCTACTCTGTCAAACAATATCATTATTGCAGACGGCCAAGGCAATAGAAGAATAAACGTCGATAGTTCCGGTAATGTCGGCATTGCAAGAAATGACCCGGCATATACACTGGATGTTAGCGGTAGCGTTCGGATAATGACATCGCTTGGTGTTGGTACTACCCCATCCGGAACAACGGGAGAAATTCGGGCCACAAATAACGTCACCGCATATTATTCCGACGAAAGACTGAAAACCAGACTTGGAAAAATCGATGGCGCGATTGAAAAAGTAAAATTACTCGACGGATTTTATTTTGAGCCAAACCAAGTGGCGCTGGATTTGGGATATGTGAAGAAAAAAGATGTTGGTGTGTCTGCACAGCAAGTTCAAGCAATCTTGCCGGAAATCATAGCACCGGCTCCAATCGATGAAACGTACATGACGGTAAGATACGAGAAATTGATTCCACTATTAATAGAAGCCATAAAAGATCAGCAATTGCAAATTGATGATTTAAAAAATAAATTAGCAAATAAATAATTATGGCATTACCCGGATCAGGTCAAATTTCTCTAAGTCAAGTTAATACCGAACTTGCGTTTTCATCGAATGCGCCGATATCATTAAATGACACAGCACTTAGAATTCTTTTTAGTAAAACGAGCGGATCAATTTCATTGAATGATGGCTGGGGGAAGACATTAACCTGCACAGCATATGGAACTTTTTTATATTATTACTGCTCGGGACCAGACCTGTTTGATGTTTATGCCGACGGATATTGCTCAACATACATCGAAGCTAGGGGATGTGATTTAAATTCGTGTAGCGGATATCAACAATGCTAACTAATAAAATATGAATTTAACAACGGAAAAATACCAAGAAATAAAAACAACGCTTGAATCAGAGAACATTTCCGAGTTCCCCCCGCTATTTCAGCAAGCTAGAAATTTAATAAAACAATTTTGGTTAAGCGGTATAGAGGCTGCGAAAGGAAAGCCTCTGGTGGCATCCGTCGAAAAAGCGGCGGCAAGATTGAGTATATGTGAGACGTGTGAATTTTTCACAGAAGGGAGATGTAAAAAATGTGGATGTTTTATGAGAGCAAAAGTACATGTCGATAGTTCGAGTTGCCCATTAAACAAGTGGTATCCAAATTTCCAAGATCGACAAATAAGTTTAACGGAATATTCTCCGCCACTAAGCGGTTCAACATCACCCTTGATCAAAGAGCACTCAAAAATGATGGAATTTACCGCTCTTGTTCTAAAACACAAAGAACCGGACCAACCAAAGAATTTTACATTTATGGGCGTGAATTATTATGTAGAAGTGACAGATGGAGTACCAATGGTACACGAAGTAAGACAGTAAGTATAAAAACTAAAAACCGTCAATTATACTAATTTTTATAGTTTTTACATCATATATATTGATGTTAATCTAAACCATTAAAAGTTATATTATGGATATTACAACACCAAACTCAACACAAGAGCCTGTTAAATTCAGCCAAGAAGAAATCAATGAATTGGGCATCATTCGCAAATCGTACGAAGAAGCCACGGTTGCATTGGGGCAATTAGAAATGCAAAAGAGAGAACTGACCAAAACCGAAAAGCGGGTCAATGAAAGATTAACTACGATTGAAAATCAAGAAAAGGTTTTCTTGGACAAAATCGTTGCAAAATACGGTGAAGGTACCTTTGACATTGCTACCGGCGTTTTTACTCCAAGAAAGACTGTCTAAGCTAGATTAGGCACAGTTTCAAAAAAGTTTATATTTTGTATGTTTTGATTTTTTCTAACATACTTATATATAGACTTTTTATCTTAACTTTTAAGGAGAAAAAATTATATGGCAATAGAACAAAATGGAAATTACAGCCCATCAGAACGCATAGTGTCTCCCGGTGTTTTCACCCGCGAAATTGACCAATCGTTTCTGGCACAGGGCGTGGCAGCAATCGGCGGAGTTGTCGTGGCACCCTTCAATAAGGGACCGGGATTTTCTCCTACGGTAATCACCAGTGAAGGTGATTTAAATAGCATGTTCGGCGAACCCGATGGCGTGCTATATGGCCCAACAACCGCCCAGCAATATCTGCGCCAGCAAGGTCAGGTGACAGTGTGCAGAGTTGGTGGTTTGGCCGGATATACTCAGAAAAATGCATTGGTCATCAGTGCAATTCCCGGCCAATATGCTCGCATCAGTGAGTCTGGTTCTTTCACTGGAACCATTCTCAACGCCTCTTATGTTTATACAAACGTTTCTGGTGCGTTCGTTGTTTCCGGTTCTCTGAGCCTAGAATTCTCTTCTGGTATCTACTCCGGTTCTACAGTAGTGGTCGGTGATGTTGCCTTTACAACAGACCCGGCAAAAACAAACTCGACCGGTAGTAATTTTGTATCTACTACCGCAAACGGACTAGCGCTGTCCACTTGGACAATACCGGCTACAGCAACCATTCCAACGGCCTCTATTGCAGTCTCCGCCGTCAATGCATGTAACAATGAATTGACAATTACCGGTACATTGGTTGGTGATTACGGTATCTTGGACCCAAATGATTGGACACCGGATTCTATTTCCAGCGAAGATTCTTGCGGAAGCGCATCGCTTGTTTCCGGACGCGATGAGGTGGTTTTGGCTGTTCTCGCCAACACCGCATATGATCGCGGTCAACAACTGGTTGGTTTCAGTGGTTCGTTGTTGCTACCAAAGAATTCGGCAATTGTTGGAACAGATTATGTTCTACAACTAAACAAATATTACTTCAACACAGCCACAAACGCTTATGTGAACGACATGTATGGCAGCTATGAATTCTCGCTTGATGAAGAATCGACTGCATACCTAACAAGCGTGTTTGGCACAGACCCGAAAGCCGGCTATTATCCCGTCGCTTCTGGTCAAAAAATTGAAGCTGCATACACCTACAAGAACTTCAAAAACAAGACCAAAGAAGTTGTCACTGATATGATTGCTTCTGGTAGCTGGAAGATACAGATCAGTTTCAGAGATAGTATGACATTCTCCGATGGTATCACACCGGACGTTGGTACCTCTCTGTTCGACCTGACCAATGCTTACACACCGTTCATTCGTTCGCAAAAAGTCGCATCTTTCATGAGCGGCAGCGCGACTTCGTCCGCTGCGTATGATCTATTCAAAGTTCATACTCTCAGCGACGGAACAACGACAAATACAGCCTACAAACTTGAAATCAGCAACGTCAAATCTCCGGGCTCTATTTCTGGTACCAAGTATGGTTCATTCAGCCTAGTGGTTCGCGATTTCAATGACACGGACGCAAAGCCGGTTATCTTGGAGCGCTATGACAATCTAAACTTGGACGAAAACAGCAGCAACTATGTTGCTCGCCGCATCGGTGATGTTTATAACTACATCGATTTCAACGGCAAGATTCTAAGTTTTGGTGACTACAAAAACGTCAGCAAACGCATTCGCATTGAAATGGCAACATCCCCTTGGCCAGTAGATGCAATTCCATTCGGATTTGGACCATATGCATCTCCAATCGGTGGAGACTATGCTCGCCTTGGTAAACTTGCTGCAATGACATACTGCTCCGCGTCTATTTATTCGATGCAGCCGGGACGTTATTGCTCTGGTATTGTATTCAACCCAGCACCGGCACAAGCAGACGCCGAGCTATTGGCTCTATATCCAAATGGCGCATCGGTTGGCCCAGAACTGGACAATAAACAATACTTTGCACCGCTCCCGCAAGGAGCATCAACCGTTGGTCAAACC
>JACCDO011064415.1_pt1 | contig 11200 bp, 14 predicted proteins | sample 7446101 | NCBI WGS metagenome assembly JACCDO01 (sample SAMN15323440, study PRJNA562643) | freshwater metagenome | isolation source: river surface water | place: USA:Blue River Watershed | collected 2017-08-16
AAAATTGAAAAAAACTTTATGTTATTAGTGAAATAACATAAATATAAAACACACTTTTAATAACACAAATGTCATCCAAACAAATCGTTAATCCCCCCGTATTCCGCGAAAACGTGCGTTCCAAGCTTATCCAGAAGTTTGGAAAGGATATGAATCCTACTATTTTCGCAAATGTTGAAATCGGCGTTTATAACTACGCCATAAAAGAAGCCACCAATTTGAAAATAATCAAGAAATGGGACATCCCCACCTTCTCCACCATTTATATGGACCGATTGCGAACAATTTACACTAATTTAAAATCCAGTCCTGAGTTGCTTGCCCTGTTGAATTCTGAGGAACTTTGTCCAAAGACCCTTGCTTTTATGACCCACCAAGAAATGAACCCTGCACATTGGAAGGAAATGATTGAAGCAAAAGTGAAGCGAGATGCCAACAAGTTTTCCACGGAGGTGCAGGCAATGACCGATATGTTTACGTGCAAGAAGTGCAAGTCTAAGCGGTGCACTTATTACGAATTGCAGACTAGGTCGGCGGATGAGCCGTCCACTATATTTATTACGTGCTTGGATTGCGGAAAGCACTGGAAACAGAATTAAGGTAGGGGAACTACGTTCCCCCTACGACCCCCTCCTTTATCTGGGAGTGTTTTTTTTTGCAACCCCATTTAGAAAAAGATATAAGAACAATTTACCATCATTGTATAAATGAACGAAATTCCCGACAATTCTAAAAACATCAACTACAAATTGTTTGTTTTAGATCCACTGTCTGTCATTATCAAGCTGGCCATTCTCAGCAATAAACCCATCGGCACAAAATTCCGCGTCCAGGACAACGTGATGTATCTCCAGGAACCCGGCTATTTCCAATCCATTTGCCGGATTTATTACAGCGCTAACAAGACCGAAATCCAGTATTTGTACAACCCCATCCACTTTGCCTGTGAGAATTTTTTGTGTATGCGGTTCACCGACAAGACGCCAGGTATCAAAAAATTATTCAGCTGTGCTATCAATGGATTAATTAAGTTGAAAGAAACATACAAAACTTGTCCGGTCATTGTTTTGTGCCTAAATTTATACATTGGAATCATTGAGAACTCCTTGGAAGAATACACGTTTGACAAGATTTTTAAAAAAGATGCAATGACCTCCATCTATGACGAAGGAACTTTGAAAATTATGAATGGATTTTGGACCAGTGATAGAATCAAAGTGGTTTTGGACTTGATTGAGTTTTTGTGCAAAGATTATTCCGCGTCAAACAATGTGCAGGCTTTGGAGATATTTATCAATAACATTGATTCACAAGTAAAGGAACTGGCCGTATCAGCTTAGCTTACGCCCTATGACCCCTCCTTTAATAAAACAATTTTGAGCATAATTTTCAAATTTGTTTTATAGTAACTTCATTTTAGCATGGGTTCATAAGGGAACGGCGAGTTCCCTTACATAGTGCTCTAGTTCTTCTAAACCACTGTCTTCCGTATACAATGGGTCGCCGGTTTCTTGTTCGTAAGCTTTTTTGAATTCGGTCTCTTTTTGCTGTTGGACCATTGCGTCAATGATATTTTTATATTTTTGAACTTTCAGGTCAATTATGTTGTCTGTTGATTTATTCGGCGCAAAAAAATCAAATGCATAATGGAAAATTAAAATAACAAGTAGAGAAATTATGGAAATGTTAAATACCCATCCCAACATTCGTATATTCAGGTATTAGATGGCATTTTTATTGCTTTAACGCTTTTTGTTGGACTTCTTTTTGTTAGACCTTCTCTTCTTGTTAGATTTGTTCTTTTTGGAACCGCCTCTCTTCTTGTTGTTGTTCTTCTTGGATTTTCTTCCGGCCCAAAATTTTAATTTATTAAACCAGGATTTGTTCTCAGCAGGAGCACCTTCAGCACTATCTGCCTTACGGATTTCTTGTTCGGAAGCATCTTTAGCGGAAGCACCTTCAGCATCAGTAATGTTTTTTTCATTTAAAAGATTTGCAGATGCATTTTGTCTTTCTAGCACTGGTTTTTTGTCAACCATATCAATTTCAATATCACTTGGACTTGCAGTAGTAGTAGTATCAGTATTACTCATATTATACAATAACTAACGAAAATAAAATTATTGTCAAAAAAAAATCTTATCAAAACGATATAAAAATTTTTCACTAATTACTCTAAATGCCATCTTTTATCATTGTTGAAAAATCGGGTTCCCTAAAGAACGCAAAAACCACAGACTTAGTTGATTTATATAAGAAATGCGGTTTTAAGAGTAACGACGGTTTTTCTCTCGCCCATGCATGGTCTGTTGACTTTAACGACACCGAATATAAGTTGGAGGTTTATGGCAAGGTTACCGGTCGGGCAAATACCGAGAACAAGTATGAGTTCCCGCCACCTATTGACAACGTCCTTTTTTTCGGCAGTTGTGCGGCGATTTTATATGTAAACAACAAGATGACCGATATGGGTTCAAGCGAGTTCAATGACATAATGGAACACTTATACGGCGGGTATTCGGATATTGGCGATTCGGATGAAGATGAAGATGAGGATGAGGATGACGACTCTGGTTTGCCTAAAACCAAGCAAGGATACGTTAAAGACGATTTTGTTGTCAGTTCTGATCCCGAGGATGACGATGTGGGTTCAGAAGAGGAAGATGAGGAAATCATAGAGAGTGACGAAGAAATCAAGCCAAAAAAGAAGAAACCTATTGTAAAGAAGGTAGCGAGCGAAAAGAAACCGAAGAAGCCGAAGCTCAAGGAGCCGAAGGAACCCGTATATATTGAAATGACGGAGGAACTTACAGAGGACCCCTATTTGGAGTAATCCAAAAAATTGAATTTAATTACCCTCAATTTATAAGTAAGTATAAAGATAAATACTTATAAATAATACTAACACAATGACTGAATTTTACGAAAAAACTGTAGGCAATGCATATCCAATTGTCTCATTGCCGGATTATATCCTGGAATCTACGCTTTTTATAAACTGGCGCTCATTATTTTCCAAAGAGACTGAATTTAATATCAAGGATGAAATGCTTTTCCAAGATTTCAATATCACGTGCCAGGCAGATTTGGACAGGATTATAGAAGCGGACAATTTCTTCGGATTCAGCAAAAAAACACGCATTGAAATTTTCGGAAAGATTGAAGAATATTGGAACATGAACCCCAATTCGGCGCCGATTACGCTGGTTGAAGAGGACACGTCGTTCTTTGCAAACCAGGTGCGCGCGTTACTTGAAGACCGCAATATTATGGCGACGTGTATGAAGTTCGGATACATTGAGCTATTTGACTATGTTTACGAGAAATACGGATGCACCCACGATTCGTATGAATCTGACACGCTTTTGTACTATGCGGTTCTCAACCAAAATATAGAAATGATACATCGCGGTATAGAAATCGGATTAAAAATAACGAGCAGTTTGATAATGCCTGCCATTAAAACCGGAAATCTGGAAATTTTCAAATTGTTGTTGGACAACGATGTCCAAATTCTTTTCGCAAATCAATCAGACATTTGTGAACATGCTCCGACAAACATGTTCAAACTATTTTTGGAAAACCACGTTTCTAAACGCGGAAAATCGCCGACAACCCTCCTTATACACGCAATCCCCAATTTGAAAAACCTGAGAGAAATATTAACCAACTATGATATTTTGTTAGAACCGACAAATGGCCCATACGAACTATTGAACGAATGTATTAATAAATCGGCGAGATTAGAGACCGTTATATTAATTGAACAATACTTTGGTATAACGGTCAAAGAATTCAGGAATTATTACAACCGAAACTACTCAACCCATTATTATATTGGAAACAACATCATATACGATGACAATCTGGAGTTATACACCTATTTGTACAATAATGGGTTCAAGGTTCACGAAGACATTTTGCGAATTGCAATAAAGTACAGACGATTACGAATTACACCGGGGCTTGTTCGCAAACATCTTTTGGAAACTGATTTGGAATAAATAAATAATTAGATATAGTTCTGCGCCATGTAGGGCCCTTTTTTTTCAAACCCGCACTTTTCATAGAACTCCACGTTTTTTTCAAAACAGTAGAGTGTGGTTTTATAGACGGATTGACTAATTGCAATATCCTGCAAATAACGAATCAATTCCTTGCCAAGTCCTTTCCCCCTGAATTTGCTGTCTACTACTACATCTTCAATGTGCGCGACTTTCCCCATATTGTGGATGATTTTCTGCTGAATCAACATGGTTCCAGATGCAACAATTTTCTCTGTTTCTTTATCAACTGCAACAATAATTTGTTGCGGACTCGCATTCAAATTGTTGATAAAAATTAACCAGGAAGTGTAGTCGGGTTTTATTACGGGAGAGAGTTGGTTCATCACTTCAAAAAATCCGGAATTGTAATCTTGGAGTATTAGTTTTCTGAAATAAAATTGTTCCATTGAATAAAAATATGTAAAATATTTATGTATTTTTATTTTAATTTTCTATAAAATTGAAAGCTTTTATTATGAAATAACGTAATTTATAAAAATAACCCCTATCCATTTAAATTTTAATAAAATGATTTCTACTTATCACATTGCCGACCTCCCCGAGCACATCACGGAATCCACCCATTTCATCAATTTGCGGTCATTGTGTCCCGACGAAACCCACATTGACATCCTGGATGAGGTATACGTATCCAATTTTGAAATTGACTCGCAAGCCAAATTTGACCAAATCATTCGTGCGGACTGCTATTTCGGATTTGACCGGAAAGTCTACGCTGATATTTTCAGAAACCTGGAACGATTCTGGAGAGAAGACCCAAATTCGTCGCCATTCCAACTTTCTAAAAAAGACATTTCAAACCTTTCAAACCAACTAATAACATTGTTCACAGAAAGGCAAAGCTCCATTATTATGACCTGCATGAAGCTCAATCAAATAGAGCTATTTGACTACATCGTGGAGAGAGATGGTCGTGGAATTATTCAAGACGAAGGAATGCTGAGAGTGTTCCCCCTTTTGTATTATGCGGTTTTCAACAACCACGTTGAAATAACCAAACACGGCATTGAAAAGGGCTGTTTGATAACCGACGATTTGTTGAAACCTGCCGTCCAAAATGACAATTTGGAGATTGCGCGCATCCTGTTTGAATCCAACATTCCAATTACAAGCAGGTTGGAAAGAGCCGTTTGCGAATTTGCTTCTATCAAAATGTTGCATTTGTTTTTGGAATACTACAATAAACCCTTGACTGGTCTGTTGCATTATGCGGTGCATAATTTTGAAAATCTCAAGGAACTGGTTCTTCTTATTGAGAAGAATTTTGATCTAAAGCTTAGCAGAGAGCTCGCATTTAATTTGCTGGGTGTCTGTCTCAGATATTCGGTTGATGTTCGCGTGATTATGTTTATAGAGGAACAATTTGGTGTTTGTTTGCGCGAGTTGATTGCGGAAAATACACAAATGAAATATTTCAACTCCAATTATATTCATACAAACATTATTGTGGAAGACAATCTGGATTTATACATGTATTTGCACAATAGCGGGTTCCTAGTTTGCGAAGAAACGTATCGCACTTCGGTCCACTATTTGTGCAGGAAAATTACGCCCGGGCTTGTTCGCAAACATATTAATGAAACGTTGGCAAAAAAAAACATTTGAAAAATAAAACAAAATCTGAAAAAAATAAAATCTGAAAAAAAAAACATTTGAAAAAAACAAAATCTGAAAAAAAACAAAAAAAAGTTTGTTTTTTTTATAATTTCCACAATCCATATTTCTTGAACGCATTTTTCTTGGTCTCATCACCAACCATCCAGTTTGCGTGAACAAGATATGTTTCTTTCTCTGTACTCATATATTCTCTCTTCATATCCACCAAATATTCTGGAACATTCACAAAATCATCTCCAAAAAACATAACACCGTTTGGAAAAATAAAATGTGAAAATTGGATATAATTAATAATTGGATGTTGTCGTAAAATGGCATTGACCAATATTTGGTCATTAGTTTGGTTCGTTTTATTTTTAATAATCGTTTTTACAAAATCTTTGTTTTTCTCTGTTGCCAACAATAACATACACCCTGTGCACGGCATATTCAAGTCTGTTTGGAAACATGTGTCATAATTATTTTGATTTTTCAAATCAAAATAAAATGGCATCACATTTTTTAGAACAACCGTGTCTACGTCCAAATACCATACATCAATTCCTTCTTGCAACAATATGTCAATTATATAATACCGCAAAAACGAGAGATTATTGAAATCCTCAGTTCCAAAATTAAAATTTTCAATATTTGTTCCAGAATTATTAATTCTAACTACAGGATAATTAAGTGCAGTTAATTCCATGAAAGATTCTTCGTCTGTCACATAGGAACAATGGTTTGTAATTCCACATTCTCTCAATGATTTAATATGGTTTTTTGCCATTTCAATTACTCCGTAGTTAAAAACACTGATGAACTGCATATTCTTGTATAACTTAAATATATTTATGCAGTTTTACACTTAAATATTTAAATGTCCCATTTTAATTCTTCAATGGTTTAAAAGGAACTCGTCGCTTCCGCTTTGCTTAACCTATAGTAATAATATAGGTTAAGGGAATCTCCACTCCCCTTATAAAAGGAGGGTCGTTCATAATGCGTAAGCGTGCTTCGCACGCTGAATACCATTGCTATAAGGTTTTGCATTTGAATTGCCTCTTCCATTATTGTATGGTTTATAATTACTATTGCTATAAGGTTTTGCATTTGGGTTGCCAGTTTGATTATTATAATTACCATTTCCATAAGGTTTGTTTGCTCCCTTATTATAATTACCATTGTTATAAGGTTTTCCGCTCAGATTGGCACTTTGATTATTGTTGCAAAATAACAAATCATTTATATTGACACAACGAGAACTGTTATCAACCACGCTCACTGGAACCCATTTCTTGAACTTATTCTGAAAAACGCAATTCATCTTGTACTCTTTTTTCAAATCCACATATTTGTCTGGATTCACATTTTGAAAAGTGTCTTCATCCTCGCTTTCCTCCCCATAATCCACGTTTTTATTTTCTCGGATGTTCCTGAATAAATTGTTCATATATACACTCAAAGGACGTGTTCCAATATAAGCAATATTGACGTATGTATACTCTTTCGTCTTACCATCATATGCAAATAAATGATAAACGTCGTTTTGAATATCCGCAGTAACGCGGAAGACAGCAGTCCGAAGCGTGGACTGCGCAGTATAGTTCAAATCTGCTCTGGGAAACAGAATCACGTCAGGTTCGTATACAATTGCTTGTTCTTGTTTTTTCTTATATGTGTGATTTAAATAAGGCGATACCGTTTCAGAAGACCGAAACTGCACGTGGTGGGTCGCATAAGCAGTTTTGGTAACCATGGATTCGTAGAATTGCAACGATTCCAACAACGCATTTTCGCCTTTCACCAAGGTCATATACGGGAGTGCAAATATGGTTGACTTCAAATATTCAGTCATTAGTTTGTGTAAATAGGTGAGTTTTTCGCCGAATGTGAACTGTTTTATAGGCAGACCACAGAACCAATAGACATCTTCAATGACAAACACCTGTTTTTCATCAATCGTGCACATTGTTCCATACAACACAGTTCCCAAGGCCAGTTTATATGGAACCTGGATATCAATTTTCACCACTTTTACAACTTTTTGGTCTTTGTTGATATCCATCAAGTAACACACATCTTCTGCGCCGTAGAAGGTGAACCACGCAAACTGTTTTTTTCCGGCCGGAACCGAAATGCAAATATCATAATTGGATGAAACTTTCTTATGCGCAAATGTTTCATAAGAAAGTTCTAATTTGGGAAAACGCTGAACTAAATTTTCTATTTGATTGTGTGTTAATTCCATTGTTGTAAATAAATGGTGAAATACGTTTATATTGTTTTCAAAACTAATGTCTATATGTATCGCTTATTAACTTCCAAAGTATACACAAATTGTTCCGAGGAAGGGGGTGTGTGCATCAATAAATTTTGGTCTTTGTACCAGTTGTTGTTGGCAAGTTTCATACACCAAAAGTTTCCGCGGTACCGAATGAGCATCTGTTCTTCCGGGGACCAACTGGAGAGAAACAGTTTTTTAAAATCCCACACCTTGTCTATCATTTCCTCGTATTTTGTTGCCAAATACTCTGGGGTAATTTCACTGTAATCAGTTGTAAATAAAAACGGCACGTCTCCATATTTGCTGCGGATTAAATAACTGTCTTCAACAATGGGTATACACCCCGCCATAAACGCCTCATAATGCCGATGGCAATCTATTCCGTTTCCTTCTGGACTAATAACGAATTTGTAGTTGGGAAGACTTTTGAAATATTCCAGACCATGCAGCGAAACATTTGGGATTGCTTTTGTTTGCAGATTCTCTATGATTTTTTTCCGATTGACTGGGTGATTTCCGCGACGGCGTTCATCGGTTCCGGTATTTACTGCGCACAATACTAGATTCTCATGACCGCCGATTTGAAATTCAGCGGTCAATTCTGGAAAATTGGAATACACGTAGGACATTCCAATGGATGCAGCGGTTTGTTCATCCAAACCGTCTGTTGTTGATGCTTGAACAATAATTTGTTCTTTGTTGACAATTGTGTTTTGCCATTGGCGCAAGGAAAACATATATGAGTGTTTTATACATTTTCTTTTATGCATTTTCACTAGATATGGTGTTATTTTGTGTGAATGTATTTTCTAAAGGTAAATCGTTGTAAGATTCTTGCATAATTGGTGCGCCATTGTTGCAACTTTCATAAAATGTCTTAAAATTATTTATGGCCTGAACCATCTCTCCCTTGGTTTTGAACTGACAGTAATCCACACATCCGTCAAAATAATTCCACGTAACCAGCGTCTTTTTGCTCCCATATGTAATTAAAAATTTAATAGACTCAATGTTTGAGTATGCGCAATATTTGCTTATTGCGGTTTTATACTTTTCAAAAATGGCATGTATTTTTTTCTGATAATCTGTAATTTCTTCCGGAATTAAATTCACAGAATTCGTTAAAAATTCTTTTATCCATTTTGTTCCAGAAAAAATAATACCTTCCATTTTGGTATTAAATATGTGTGCAACTGGAAAATTTTTGGCAACATTTTCAATTTCCTTCATACAATCAATCATCAGCTGTTTTCCAACCACAACTAACGCTTCCAATATATCGCAGTGTGCGCGTTCCTTCATATTCAAATTGTCTGCACGGATTAGCTCATCCGACAAAAGGTTTTTGTTTATTTGGTTCAAAATATACTGGTATATTACATCCTTATTCTGTTCTCTCATCCGTATATTATTCAAAATCGGTCTCAATTCAGTATATTCCATGTGATTTATGTATCGGTGAAAACTTGAAAAATATTTGTAAAAATCGCGGATTTCCCTTTCAGTTTCTATCGTGGAGTCCATCATGGCAACCACTTTGTCTTTTAACAAAGTACATGTATTTTGCGTTTCTTCGCATTTAAATTGCATCCCCTCCACGGTTTCGCTGAATTTTACGTAGTGTTTTTTGGATTTTAAACATTCAAACACGATTTCGTTGATTCTTCGCGATGCATTTGCAAAATCGTTGCCACATCCCTCATTGTGTTCATTTGGGTTTCGCGGAACTCCGCCGTTTTGTCTCATCCATTGGTAATAGTGTGGATTGTGGATAACCCCCTTCTCCACAGTTCCTTTGGCCCAGCTGAACGCGGTCTTGCACTCAATACACCACATTTGGTCGCATCCGTCTATTTTAGAAATGCGGAGGCCACAGTTAGGACAGGGTCGCGTATTTTTCCGCAATTCCTCCACCGTGTCTATGTCTTCCTGTTTGCACACGTGGTCGGCTTTCTCTCCTTCAATTGCCAAAAAACATTTGGGACACGTGAATTTGGTACATATGTCGCATTTATATTGGGTCGTCAACATACCACGACAACCGTTGTTCTGGCACTGCATGACAAATTTTCGGGATTCTGCTGGTGCCTTGTTTTCCATTTCTCTGCGGATGCGGTCATATTCCACGTAAAGTTTGTTTATTTCTACCCGATGTTCGGCAACTTTTGCCAGAATTTCTTTCAACTTCATATCGGATTCCGTCAATTGACCGTATCGCAATGCGCCCTCATAGTACTCGGGAATCTGCGCAATAGCCCGGTCCGCCAATATTTCTTTGCGATGGTTTTTGTAATCGGTTTCCATGAAGGATGCATTTAGAGAACTCTTGGTGAATTCCAAACTCCATTTGTTTTTACATTTCATACAGTGGGGTTCGGCGGTAATTCCGGTCAAATAGGTTCGGATACATTCTTTGCACGCGGAATATTCGCAACTTGGAAAATAGCATTTTACCTCTGTATGGAGAGATTTATTATAATTTGAACAGCATACATTGCAAGACATTTATCTAGTAATATAGTATAATAACTTTTAAATCAATTATGGATAAAATTTGTTTGGTTTTTGACATTGATGAGACGCTTTTGCAATATGGACCTGACCATTATTCGCCAAATAAATTTGAGTATGAAGAAAACCTGATTGGAAAAGACAGAATGGTTATCCGCCCGGGACTCAAAAAATTTATAGAATTTGTAAAATCAAATGGAGAGAAAATCATTTTGGGCATTTGGACTTATGGAACCAAAGAATATGCCGAAAAGGTAGCAAAACGTCTTGAACAAAAATACAATAATTCGGAACCACTATTTAAATTTGTATATTCCAGAGAGAATATGACACCTGGGATGCTGGATAAGGAGTTGGATTTTATTGTTGACAAACATTCTGAGTTGGGAATTACCAAAACCAATACATTTTTGGTTGATAATCGGCCTGCAAATGTCATTCATCAAAAGAATCTGAAAAACGGAATTATTGTGGAGTCATTTAATGGCGACCCTGGTAAAAAAGACGCAAAAATGTTTGAGAAGTTGCAGATAATTTCAAAAGGTTTGTTGACAAGTGGTAAGATTCCAAATAAATATATGACTCAATTTTACGTCAGTGGAGAGAAAACCCCAGTTGCAAGTATTGGTTCCAGTTTTGATGACGGGTTAACACCAGTTTTGGTAAAGAAAACACGAAAACTAAAGAAAAGAGGTGGTAGAAACAAGAGAACAAGGTGTGTATAAATACATTCGGTGTGTAT
>JACCDO011491899.1_pt1 | contig 11200 bp, 8 predicted proteins | sample 7446101 | NCBI WGS metagenome assembly JACCDO01 (sample SAMN15323440, study PRJNA562643) | freshwater metagenome | isolation source: river surface water | place: USA:Blue River Watershed | collected 2017-08-16
ACGTCTTTGTTTGGAGTGTAAACGTCCGGTGTAAATGACATATTGGAAGCTTTAGAGTTCAAAAAATGAATTACTGTAAAATGATAATATGCTTATAAGCGATCGTTGAGGTACAATGTCTGATTTGAGCAACCTAACACGTGTTTTGAGGCCAACTGAAGTTTTTTTGTCTCTGCAAACTCGCGAACAGAAAATCTCCCACAGTGGGAAAAGAAAGGTGCATCTCTTACAGCAAGCAGTTTCCTGAGAATCTAGAAAGTGGTTGTTCTCGATGAATTCATTTCAAAAGACATTAAGATTGGTTGGTAAGCATGCACAACGCGTGTCTGCTTATTCAACAACTTCCCCTGCCGCTGGAGCGGTAGGTCTTATTGGCCTTGGAAATATGGGTGCAAGTATGGCACTTAATCTGGTCAAGACTGCATCTAAACCTTCTGAAGTTTTCGTGTATGATGTAATGCCAGAAAACATGAAAAAAGTTGTCGCAGCTGGTGCAACTGGATGTGTTGATGTAGGTTCACTTGCCTCTCGATGTGATACTATTATTACGATGGTGCCGGCTACGGCTCATGTGACAAGTTTGTTAAAAGACAAAGGCGGTATTTTTGAAAAAGCTAAGAAAGGGACTCTCATCATTGACTGCAGTACTATTGACCCTATAGCATCACAGACACTAGCATGTGAAGCCGCTGGTCATGGACTTCGAATGATCGATGCGCCTGTATCTGGTGGTGTGAATGGCGCCGCCGCGGGCACACTCACCTTTATGGTTGGTGGAACCTCCGAAACGGTGACTGCTGCAACCCCTGTATTAAAGCGCATGGGGGCAAAAATCGTTCACTGTGGCGGATCAGGCTCAGGAGAGGTGACGAAGTTGTGCAACAACCTTGCCTTAGCTATCAGCATGATCGGTACATGCGAAGCAATGGCACTAGGCAAGCGCCTTGGTATGGATCCAAAGAAGCTGGCTGAAGTCATGAATACCAGTACTGCTCGCTGCTGGAGCAGCGACACCTACAACCCTGTTCCCGGCGTGCTTGAGGGCGTGCCTGCATCCAGGGATTATGCCGGAGGCTTTGGTGCTGCGCTAATGGAGAAAGATCTTTCGCTGGCCATGAATGCTGCCACGCAAGTGAAGGCGAGACTCCCGCTCGGTGCTAGTGCGCACCAGTTGTATGGCTTGTTGTGCGAGAACGACTTGGGAAACAAGGACTTCGGCGTCGTTTACAAGTATCTGATGAGCTCTTTTAAAGAGAAGAAATAATCATAACTTAGCATTCGAATTGGGTGTAGTTAAACAGCGAACACTTATGTTACAATTACAATTACGATACTCTACTCTCTCACACAGTGCTGCGTTAGCCGTGGACGTCTCGAATGCTCGCTTTGATAATGTTGCAGACCTCAAGTACGCCCCATGTGGAGCGCCCATTGGTTACGAAGGCGTCGCCTAGTAGAGCCAAGGCCTGAAGTCTTCGCTGTCTCGCCAGCGTGTCCACGCTGTGGTCGTGGGTTGCTTTCCTGCAGATGTTCTCGACCGTTTTGCGAATGTCCAACTCAGTCAACCGCCACAGGATAATCAACAGGTTGTTCGCAGACATCTCTGCGAGTCTCTGTTTCTCCAGCTCCTGCTCTTGTTCCGGCGTGGATGCTAGGGTAGACTCCGCTTCCTGCGCTGCGACTCCTACATCCGCGTTGACGGCAGAGTTGGCAACCTCGTGTGCCTCAGGTTCTGCAACCGCAGTCGCGGAGGCACTCTTCTCGCCAGAGCTGAACCATCCGCTTAGAGTAGAGCTCATAGATTTGCGAATGCTTTTGGTGTCCGGCGCGTAGGCGCTCGCAAGGGTCTTGGCCCCCACGAATCCGATGGAAGCCTTGGTGTAGGCGTTGCGCAGCACCTGTTTGGTGTTGACGGCCACCTTATCCAGAGTATGCATTTCTGCACGAGCCCATTCCAAATAAGCGTTTCCGATCAGCGATACGAGCACTGAGCCGAGCGGAGTGGCGGCAAGCGCTTGTGCCATTAAAACGCAGGACTCGCGAAAGCCTGTGGAGTTTCCCTCGGTGAAGTTAGAGAAAGAATCTAAAAAGGGTTGCAGAGTCTCGCATAGCGCAACAGCGCATTTCACTTGGCGGCGGCGTTGCAGGAAGGTTGTGAGGCGCGTGTGGTACTCACTGCTGGCGTGAACGGCCTCCAGAGAGAATGGGGCAATGTCGTCAGGACGATGCGCCGCCTGTATAGACCCTGAACTCGCGCGTTGCTCTTTGCCGATTGCTTCGCGGGACGCTAACCCTAGCCTCATTTCTGTAGCAATCCAAAGCTCGCCAAAAATGTTCTCAAATGCATCGGAGCCCATGAGCATCGCGAAGAAGGCATTCGGAACGACCGCAGCCTCCTTGCCTTCGACATTGTCCTTCCCACCCTCATCGTACGCCTTACGAGATACTTCGTCGCTTAAAATGGAATACGCATTGTTGATGCGTAGGAATTTTGCATTCGCGTCAGCGTCGTTAGGGTTCTTATCGGGATGTGACGCTCGCGCAGCCAGAAAGTACGCTTTTTTAATATTTGCCGCTGTAGCCGTCGGCGGAATGCCTAAAACATCATATAGTTCTGTGTCTTTAACAGTTTTCGGCTCAGGATCAGGCACTGGAGCATTGGAATTAGTGCCTGCAGGCTCAAGTGAACGAGCGCGGCGAATCTCAGCAACTTGAGCTTCATATCTGGAACGAAATTCATCTTCTAGACTAGTTATAAAGGCTGCTTCGTCTTGTTCTAAGACTTCCTTGGCATCAACAGGCAGATCATAGAATACCCATTCCCGCTTCTGTTCGTCCCAATCACATCCTTCCATTTGGGCTACTGTCGCGGATGGCGTATTGATGATTCCACGACCAACTTGGGCTATGCCGCTTCCAAGACCATAGATTGCAGTCGCAGTGCCACCCAAAATTCCCATTCCAAGACCGATACCAGCGCCTTTTACTGCTTCTAAAGTGCCACTTTGAGATCCTTCCATTGCACCTTGAATAGGAGCGGCCACCATCATCGCGACGCCCCCAAGCACGCCTTTAAAGGCATTACCTAATCCGCTCCCAATTCCATCAAGAATATCTCTTGGCTTTTCTGAGGAGAAAACATCTGAAAGTCTTGGATTCTGAGGAGTATTTGACATACTCTCTGACTTAATATTGTCTACATCATCAGCGCTGGCAGAGCTTATCGCAGCTACCGGATTTTGAGATGTCTCAATATCGTTATCGTTTGGTTCGGTCGAGCTCATGTCGATTAGCTGAAGATAGGGACCCTTTTCTCCCTAAATTGTTTTTTTCAACTTTTTGAGTCGTCGCGAACAAAAGTTGTTGCGACCTTTCTACTATTACTACAAATAACTAAGTATCCTTGCAATTACATCGTGATTTTTTACTACCGTTTCCATTTTCTGATTATTTTTTCGTAATAATAATGTCTTTTGAACAAGAATTGACGAATGTGAAGCCTGGCGTTCCAGGTGGAGCGGGTATCGCACGCGAAAGTTTATCTGCACACATGCCCAGCGCCGCTGATCGCAAATCAGTACGCATTAATACTGCAAAGAAAGGATTTTCCAAGTATATTTCTCCAAGAGTTGAATTAATTATAGGCGTATTCGCTTTGATCATGATTTTGTCACCAGCACTACTTTTTTCTATTGCCTTATCCGTACCTTATTATACATTGACACCAAGTAACTGCAATTCGACATTTATTGGTAATCCGCAATGGGGTCTTAACCCCAGTCCTATACCGCCTCAGGTCTATTACACATCCGAGATGAATATTAAGAGTTTAAAAGATCAATTAGATTGGCTAGTTAATAATCCGTGGACTGTATTTTTGGGAAAAGGCGTTTGTCCAAATGGTAAATCTGCATCCTGGCCCAGTTACTGCTTGTCATACGGCGACGCGGGTGTTCCCAGTGTCTGGGAAATGATTGATTTACAAAACCAACAAGGAACTGCGGCAATCCAACCACTGTACTCAGATATGGTTACTGGTGCTTCAAAAATGAAGCAAGCATTCGGTATTTCTGTAATAGGTTGTGTCGTGTCTTGGATATTGATTTTATATTCTATATATGATGGTATTTACACTGACATAGAGGATGGTAGTGCTGGACTCAATTTGGCTGAAGAAGTGACCAGCAAAAGCAACGAAGATGTTCGTGCGACGTTTTCCGCAACCGACAATCCGGAGGCCAATGAGGTAGCAGTAAACACTGCGGCGGCATTAGTGGAAAAGCATATTGACGACCCCGTTTTTAAGCAGCTAAATGTGCACGCGCTGCATCGAATGGTCCAGCAGGAGGAGAAGCCCTTGGTCATCACGTACACGCACTCCATCGCAGTGGAGCTGGCGTCATTTATGGTACTTTTCGCACTTGCTATTAGCACTTTGTTATCTCTTGAGCAATCGGAAGTCGTCACCGTGGGAGTGGACGGCCCTTGGAGTGGGTTCTTCGTGTCGTGTACGGTGAACGTCACGCCTGGCGCGGGCCCCGGGATCGTTTACTACCAGTGCGTGTCGATGGGTATCTATGTGTTCCTGCTCGTACTGTGCGAGTTGTATTATATTTCAGAGTACTTCACGCAGTGTATGCACAACATCATGACCCATCCGGATGAACAGACGTTAATCGAGCTGCACCACGAGAAGACAGGTGCGAGCAAGAAAATCGTCATTTGGACTGGACCCGTGTTCTTGTCCCGCATTCATTTAACCAAGGTCAGAGCTATTCAGCGAATCTATGAGGCGATGTTTGGGGCCAGGTACGTCCAAGAGAAGCATGCACACTTGGATCCGTGGGTCGCGCCCCGCACGGAGGCAGCCGAGCGCACCCTGGAGGACATCCGGTCAGAGATCGCGAGAAAGAAGGCGGCAGCGAATAAGTCCGTTCCGTTGGCAGAGCAAGCAACGGACATAAAGGCAGCGCCGCAAAAGAAGAAGGAATTCGTCTTGTAATTTAAGTATACTTGGTGGGTTATTGCACACGTACATACAATTATAAACATTGATTTCATTCATAAAGTGCTGAGAACTTTTCTACGCGCTACCGAGACCAGACGGATGACAATTGCAGGACATGTAGCGAGGGCATATTACGTACGCCACACTTGTCCTTTGTGTAAGTTTGCAGAGGAATTGGTCGCGGCGGTCTCCACAGTGCTTAGCGTCGCCCCTTCGGCACTGGCGAAGTCCTCGTCGGTGCTGAGCGTGCTGAATGTCTTGACCAAGCTATCTGTGGTTTGAACAGCAGTTGATTCTCGGACTGAACTGGCGCCAACCACAAGGTATCCCCGCTCCCTGTTGGCCGCACTCCCGTCATCGTCCACCTCGTCGTCCCGTTCGAAGCGGCTGCTGGACGTGTCAGGACTGCCCCATGCAGTGCGGGCGCGCGCAACAGACTGCGGACCTTTGCGCTCAGCTTGTCGTTTGGGGACGAGTTCCCCTGCACCAGGTAATGGATCGGCAGAACCTACAGTCTTTTTCAGAATGTCATCCTTCTTGAGGCGGTAAGCGGCAGGAGCGGAGGTTCCTGGCATGGGCAGCGGCATCGTTGGCTTGGCTTTGACGAGCTCGTTGCTTTTTACTTGCACCTTCTGTGTCATTTGGTCTGTAAGCGCCTGCTGCCCAGGGGCGGCTTCGGCCGCGGCGCTGCCGGTGCCGTAGCCCACGCCTTTGCGGCCGCCCAGCCCCAACATGCCGCTGACTCCGCCGCCGCCGCTGCTGCTGGGCCGCATAGGCATTTGACGAGTGCGGACACTGTCGTTTTCAAGAGGATTGTCGTAGATGATGTGGCGTATGCGACCTCCCATGCTGCTCCGCGACGAATCTTCGGAAATGGTGGAAGCAGCGCTCGCGCTGGACAATACAAGAGGCACTGACGACGGACGACGGAGTCCGCCGTCCGGCGTCATCCCGGAGACCTCTTTGAGCATGCGGCTCGCCATAGATCCTTTCTGGCCCGATTTCTGTTTCGCGTTGGACTCCAAAGGCGAAGACAGCTGCGCTGGGGAAGCTCCGGCTTGTGGGCTGCCGGGCGACGGGCTGCCGGGCGCTAGTTCGATGACGTCATCTGCCGTCCGTACGTGCAGGTCGGGTTTCGTAGCGTCAGCCGACGGTTTACCTGGTAACTGCGCTTCCAGTGCATACAAGTCAGAGAGTGCTGCATCTAAACGCGCTTCCATACCCGCTATAGGATTCGCCGCGGCGAAGGCGGTGGGTTCTTTTGCGCGTTTGTGTGCCTTTTTCCCACTGGCGCGGTTGCCCATACCTTGATCGATGCCCTGAGCAGCCGTTACCGTCGAAGTTGCACTTTCTTTTGTAGCATCACTGGATGGTAGTATGACAGCACTCCTTTGCTTGTGGTGACTCGTTGATAGCAATTCGTCCGCTGGCCGTGCACTGCGAGTAAGGGTGCTTGACACTCCGTGCGTCCCGTCGCCCCCTTTGGCCTTGTCTGCAAGCATGAGCAGGATGTTTATCCATTTGCTGCGTTCTTGGATCGACTTGCAACGCAGCACCAAAGAGCGCTCTGCACCCTGCACTAAAAAGCAGCTCTGTGCATCAATGTGGTTGGCATATTTGGCTCCTTCCGAAACGTCCGTGGTATTGGTGGCGGGAGAGCTTGTTGGTTCAGCATCACGGGGAAGTGAGTTCATTTCAGTATGATCCCTAGAGCTGGGAGCGAGTTGTGCTGCCATATCGTCTCCGTTTAGCTCACGAATGCATGAGATGTACCTTAAGTCCAAACTACCACTTGGTTGATTCGATGTCACATTGGTATACCATCGAAGATAATGACCTTCGATATTGACCCAGCGACGATTCCAACGCCCAAATATATTAAACTTTGGCTTTGAATATTGTGACAGCTGTCCATGCTGCGATGCGATGACAGCACTTATCTCTTCAACTCCTTCATGCTTTAACTTTAGTAAATAGCCCCCCATGGAAGACTGACGCAACGCAATATTTCGAGCTGATGCATCTTCGTCGGAAATTAGTGAGAAAAATGGTAACATATGTAAACCTTTTCTTTCTCGAAAGTCTAGGCCTGTTGTGGAAGTTCTATTTCAAGCAACGATTTTGTACGCAAAAATATCAAAAGATAATGCGCAACATAATCTTTACTTATATAAAAGGTATTGGTCTTAGCTTATAGTTCGTTTCGAGTCCAGATAAGGAACGCAACGCAGGATAACTTCTCAGAATTTTCAGGAAGAATCAATATCGGCTCACTAAAAACACGTATTTTTTAGAGCCCATTGATTGGTAATCGCTCTTTGCGCAAAACAGAGCATTGCGAGCCAACAGCAAAGCATGAGAGCGTTATTGTCGTTGCTTGTTCTATTTGTAGTGCCTATAATTGCCACCAATGACTCCGTTATAATTGATCCAGCTCATCTCGATGAATGTACCGCGATTATCGTAGGTCGGAAAGCTGGAAAACACGGACCAATGACTACCCACACTGCAGATTGCTTAGATTGCGATTTTCGTGTTAATAAAGTTCCTGCTATGGATCACGCGCCCGGTTCTGTACGAAATGTTTACCTTTTTAAAGGTGACTATCCACAAACCCTTGCCTCAGATCGTGGAGCAACTTGGCTTCCGAACAATTTAGAAGGAACACCGGAACAATTGGTAGCGTGGGGCACTCAATCCGAAATAGTCATGTCCATTCCAGAGGTAAGTTGATCTATTCTGATATTTTTCTGGCAGCCAACAGTCTTCCCGGTGATTGTGTTTCTACATGAGATTGCTGATCCATAAGGACGATTTTTTCTGGTTAATGAGGGTTGGTGTTTGGTATATTTAATTTCATGCATGCATTCATTCTATGTTGTATAATTCTGATGATTTTTTCCTCTTTTCTGATTTCCCACTGTAGGTGGAGCACACATACGCAATCTTTGAGGGTCAGTACGGAATTATGAATGAGTGGCAGTTGGCTATTGGAGAGTCTACATGTGCTGCTCGCTTTTGGGCTGCACCACCCGTGGCTGGCGGCAAAGCGCGCATTGAAGTTAAGGAGCTCACGAAGATTGCCCTAGAGCGTTGCAAAACTGCCCGATGTGCCATCGCGCTCATGGGCTCTCTTGCGGAGCAGTACGGATTCTACGCTGCTGACTGGTCCGGCGGGGATGCTTCCAAAGGAGAGGCCGGTGAGGCGCTCACAATCATCGACACCGATGAGGCGTGGATGTTTCACATACTCAGTGATGACACTGGTACCTCTGCCGTTTGGGTGGCGCAGCGCGTGCCTGACAACCATGTAAGTACACTTAGTGATGTGATACAAGTAAATAGTAGGAAATTTGAGCTGTGACGATAGTCGCCCTACAAGGCTCTGGCGTACTTGCGGTTGACGACTCTTCGTGAGCCTCGCCGCAGGGCGTCCCGACCGCTGCTACCGGAAGCGGACTGCAGCGACGATGGAGACAAACCAATGATCATACTCCCTTCCGAGCTCAAAATCTCTTCTTTCGTGATTATGTTTTGCTTGATTTGCTTGCCTTGTGCAGTGTATTTTGCGTTTTTAATGTTGTATGCTGACCGTGACGAAGAAACACAACGCATGCACGTTGCACAGTTTGAGGCTTTTCGGAGAATCGCTGTGTATATGGGCTGCCCGAGGTGACCCGCGGAAGCGCGGTGTTACCGTGTGTGGATTTTAGCGACCATACTCTCTGAGTCAGCACGCTAACAAGTAGATCGCTTGTTAGGCTGCAGTCACTAACTCCCACAATCTGTCTCCTCTACCCTCTTCTCCTGATCCAGATTGCCGCTGTTGCGAACTCATTTGTGATTCGTAAGATCAACCCAGCATTGCGAGGTACAGACTTCTTATACAGTGATAACATTTTCGAGGTCGCTCGGCGTAACGGTTTGTGGAAGCCCTCCGACGGAAAGTTAGACTTCCTTCCCACCTATGCACCAAAGCGCGCCCATGCGATCTACAGCACACGCCGCATTTGGAGGATTTTCTCGCTTGCTGCACCATCCATCAAGCTTCCTGCACATACGAATGCCAATGCCGATGACTATCCGTTCAGCGTCCCAGTGGATACGCCCCTAGACGAGCACGACCTGATGCGTATTAATAGCGATCACTACGAAGGTACCGAATTTGATTTGACCAAGGGCGTGCAAGCAGGGCCATTTGGCGATCCTGCGCGCTTCGATGTGGCCGCAGTTGACGGCATGACTATGGCACAGGCTCTGGAAGGTTCCTATCAACGGTCTATCAGCATGTTCCGTTGTACTTACTCTTTCGTTGCCACGGCGAGGAAACTCAAGACTAACCTTTTAGCAAGACTGTGGTTTTCTCAGTATCAACCCAGCACTTCCAGTTACCTGCCTGTTTACATTGCAGCGGATTTGCCTGTGCAATTCATGCGAGGGTCATTATTTAAGTACGACCCAACGGTCCCCTTCTGGAACTATCTAGCAGCGAATAACTATGCCAGTCGGTTTTACAAGTATGCTATTGTTGACGTGTTTGCACTGCGTGATAGCCTGTTTGAAAATGCTACGCAGACAGCTGCTGATTTCGAGCGCATGGTGACAGATTTGGTCGACACAATGTCCAGCGATGGGCGCAGGTTGGAAACCAGCCCTGAAACATCAGATGCGGTGTTGGACAGCGCTATGACCAATGCGGTGTTGTCCGCAATGAATGAGCTTTGCCAGCACGGTGTGGAGCGTGTGGTGCAAGCTTGGAGAGATTTGTTACCAGCGCTAATTACCAAGTTTCACGATGGTTATATCGAGTCTGTGGTAGACAACAACATCCATATGGAGCGCTTGTTTTATCCCAAGTGGTGGTTGACTGCGTCTGGCTACTTCTTGATACCTCCTGAATCCGGCAAAGATGTGATTCTATTCGATGCTGCCCCAGATGCACAAAGTACAAGCATGTTCAGTGGAGTTAGCGTGCTGTTCTCTTTGAGCCTGGTTTGCTGTTCCGCTTACATCGGCTTCATTTGGGGTAAGAGCAGCACAGTGAAGGAGGAGATCCCCACACCCAGTGATAAATACGTCTATGCTCCCACAGCGTCGAGCCAGCCGGGCTCCTGGTACACCGCCGGTATACAGATGAACCCTCTCAAGGCCCGAGGGTATATGCCCATCGATGGACAAGCATAGAAGTGTTCGTGATTTTTTAGCGATAGCCAATGATGTGATCAAATAAAATTTATTTTTAAATATAAAATAAGCTGCAAACTACAAACAGAAGAATACAAATATAAGATACCGTCACAAGCAGTTCTGTCTGAAAACGCGAGACACTCAACTCAGCACTTGCGAAACAAGAAGAAGGTCATAGTGCCCTTACCATATTTAATGCGTTTTTCCTCCAGGAATTGAAAAGGTCGCGAGCCTTTTACTCTAACAGCTGGGCTAGCTTCGCGATGAAGAAGCTCTTGGGCTAATTTATCGAGGCGTGTAATCGTGCTGGTCGTGATGACGAGAGCACCTGACTTTAGCGAAGAAATCATCTCACGAACTACTTGGTGCAAAACTTCCGACTCAAAGCATGTGATTGGCGCAAAGAACACATCGGATTGCTGCCATATGTGTTTAACGTCATCAACATTAAGGTCGGACGAAGCTGGTTCATCACTGGGCAGGCAACTCCTACAAAAAGAGATCATTTTGCTCGTACCGTTAACACAACTGGCAACTTTTCCTGCTTGCAATTTCAGATTTTTTGTTGCTGCAATTATCGCTTGATTTGCAGCATCACTTAGATTTGGAACAATCTCAAATCCTATGCAGGTCTTAAAGTATCCGCAGATGGCCGCTGATAAAATTGCTTTGCCAGTACCTGCACCAATATCCAGAAAATGCAGCGAATTTTCTTGCGATTTGGTATGCATTTTAACGAGCTCGGCGACAAGTTTTGCAAATGAAAAAGAATCTACCTCGCCATATTGCAGGCTTTCGGTACTTGCCCACTCACCATTCGCTCGCAATTGTGATCTATGAGTGCGAGCAATTTCATAACCATCAATCTCACTATATATCTTATTCAACTCACAAGCGTGCGCATGTAACAATTGTTCATCAAAATGAACTTCGAATGGAGGGTAGGAATCAATCTTATTGATCTTCTTTTCTTGTTTGGATAAAATTAACTTTATCGGCACCTTA
>JACCDO011576780.1_pt1 | contig 11200 bp, 11 predicted proteins | sample 7446101 | NCBI WGS metagenome assembly JACCDO01 (sample SAMN15323440, study PRJNA562643) | freshwater metagenome | isolation source: river surface water | place: USA:Blue River Watershed | collected 2017-08-16
AGATAAACCATCTATTAAATATAATTTTTCTATATTAGTATCAAAAAACATTATTTATTCTAATACTTATGTATATATTTTTTATTCTTAAATATTTATATAAATTATAATATATTTATATAGTAGATAATCAATAATTTATTATGTGGGATATTGATGTTTTAAATTTACTATATAAATCAGAAAAAAAGAAAATTAGTATTTTACAGATTGGTTTTATGTCAAATATCGAATCTTTATGGATATGTAAAAATATAATTGAAAAAAATAAATCTTCAAAATTATATATTTATGATTTTTGGAATCAATATAAAGAAAAAGAAGATATTATAAGTCTTCCTATTTTAGAAGATACATTTTTTTTTAACAAAAGTAAAGATGATTTTTATGATGGTTTAGAAGGATATAATAAAAATATAGTGTCATTCAAAAAAAATAAAGAAGAACTCAAAAAAGAATTAAAAAAAGATAATATTCATTTTGATTATATACTTATTAACCGTACTTATTTAAATAATATATCGGATTATTTATTATTATTATGGCCATATTTAAATAATGATGGTAATATATTAATTAATAAATTAGGTAAAAATGAAGAAGATTTATTAATCATTGAATCATTTATAAAAGTATATGAAAATGATATAAAATTAAAAGAATATTCAGATATATTAATTATTGAAAAAAATATAGAAAAAATAAAAATACCAAAAAATATTCAAAAAACATTAGATGAATATTTAAAATTAGAACATTTTGATGAAGTTTTAGAAATACCTCATTATAAAGGTAAAATAGAATGGGATATACAAACGTCAGATAAAAAAGATAAACCAATTTTAGAAGAACATAATGATTTTGTAAAAAAATATTATGATTGTATGTTTAGAGTAAAAAACACTTGTTTTTTTGATCTTATTAAATTTGATCCATATCGTTTTATTTATAAAAGAATAACTGATTTACCTGATTTAAAAAAAAATTTGAATATAAAAAAAATAAATAAACAAAAGATGGACTTAAAAATAGATATTATTAAAAATATTTTAAATGATAAAGAAGATTATAAACATAAAATAATTTTTGAAGATAAAAAATTATTTATAAAAAAGAATATGAATATTTTTCATTTATCATATAATGAAAAAAAATCACAAATATATAATTACTTTTCTAAAAATTATAAAAATTTTACTTTTAATATGCCTTCTAATAAAAATTATAAATATAATTTTAAATATAATACTTTAAAACTTATAAAATTTAATAAAAATCTACTTAATTTTGATTCAATTTTAAAAGTTGTTAATAAATATAAAAAAAATAAATTTGATTTTATTTCTTTACCTTTAAATATGTATTTAATTGATAATTCAAAAATATTATTTTATCAAAATTATATTAATTATATTTATTTAAATATTCTATATTTTATATTATCTCTTCAAAAAAATAATGGTTCATTATTATTATATTTTTATCCATTATCTTCAAAAATTGAATTCCAAATAATTACTATTCTTTCTAAATATTATAAAAAAATTATATTAAAAAAAATACCATCTTACAATAATCAATATAGAATTGATATTGTTGCATATAATTTTAATGGAATATCTTTGAATGATTTAAATTTATATTTAAAAAATTATTATCCTATTTATAAAAATAATATTAAAAATAAAAGTGATTATATTTGGAATGGTAAAAACATAAAAATAAACAATATAAATAATATAATTGTTAATAAAATTAATCCAAAAATAATTAATAAAATTAAAAATTTTAACAATAAATACATGATTTTTTTAAAAAAAAATATTAAAATTGTAAAAAAAATATTTGATTTAATAAATAATAAAAAAATTAATAATCTTTTAAAAAATAAAATATTAGATATAGTTTTTAGACAACAATTCAAAAATTATTTAAAAATAAGAAATAATATTATCTAAATTCGTTAAAAAATTTAAAGGAATAAAATTATTAATCCACATATAATATTTTAAACTCCAAGTTCTTATATTTTCATTTTTAATAATTCTTGGATTTTCTTTAATAGTATTAATAAACTCATTAAATATTTTTTTTCTAACAAAAAAAATATTAGCAAATGGAACTCTTGGTGAAAAATCTAAATATTTTTTAATAATCGGATTTTTATCAAAATATATATCTAAATCTTCTGGAAAATTATTATTAATTATACCAAAATATTCTTCTTTTATTTTTTTTATTAAATTATTATTTAAATCAAAATTTTTTATAATAATTGTTTTATCATTTTTAAATTTTTGAATTAAATCATTTTCATTTCCATTTATTATTTTTTTTAATTCTTTATCATAATAATATTTACCAAAAAATAAAAAATAACTTACTATTCTAATTAAATCTATACTTTTTGAAAAATTTGATAATTCTAATTTTTTATTGATTTTATTATAATAAATTATATTTGTAATATCTGTATATTTATTATAATTAAAAATATATAAATCGTTTATTTTAAAAACACTATAATCAAAATCTATAATTTTTAAATTAAAAATATTATTTTTTTCTAATATTATAATATTATTCATATTTAAGTCATTATGAATAAAACTTAAATCATCTTGTAAATCTTTTAATACATTAGCAATAATAATAAAAAAATCATAAACTATTTTACTTTTTTTTTTATTTAATTCATTATTAGTCATATTAATATTTAATATATTTTTTATTTTATTTGTATAAAATTTAAATAAATCAAAACCTTCTAAATATTCCATACTAATATATATTTTTTTATCACCAAATATAAAAAAATATGGATTTGGAATATATTCTGGTTTTTTTGTATGTAAACATACTTGTTTAAAAAATTCTAAAAATAAACGTTCAAATCTTTTTTTGTTTATATCTTGAATTTCTTTCAAAATTATTTTTTTATTTTTAGATAAAAAAATATTACCAAATCCACCTTTACCTATTTTTTGATTTTTAAATTCTTGTTTAATATTTTCATCATTACAATTTAAAAAATTATCAATAAAATCAAATAAAATACCCATATAATTATAATATAATCCTTCATATGCCCATTCTAATAATTTATTTCTTTCTTCAAAATGTTCTCTCAATATATAATTGCAAGTAAAAAGATACAATCCAAGTACATCTAAAATTGAGTCTACAAATATTTTATCCACATTTTCTTTTGTTAATAAATTTTTATCAAGTAAATTTAATATTTTTTCTAAGATTTCTATTTTTTCAAAAAATGTTTTTACCCATATTTTCAATTTTGCATATGCTGAATCTCTATTTCTTCGAACATATTGTTTATTATATATATCGATTGATTTATCATCTAAAATACCTATTCTATTTAATTCATTAAATAGTTCTTCACCAAATATTTTTTTTAATGATTTTTCACCTTTTAATAATTCTGTTGTTATTCTATTTAATTTATTTTTTTGTATTGTATATGATGGTATAATTGATAAAATAATAGGATTTCTTTTTAAATCATTTATTTTATATATAAAATAATTATTATTTTGTGAATTTTCAATTTTTTCAAAATCATAATTAAATTGAATTTTATTTCCTATTTCTGTTTCTCTAAATAATTCTATTACTTCTAATTGAATAGAATGTATACCTTCATTTGATTCCCAATTTTCTGGTAAAAATAATTGTTGAATATATATTAATCTTTCATCATCACTCATATCTCTAAATAATTTTTGTCTTCTTGTTGTTAAATTATTTACTTCTAAATTTTTTATTTTTAATCTATTTTGTTCTGGTTCTTTTATATAATTGAAACTATTAAACATCCAACGGTTTACTTCTGTATTTTTTTGATTCAAAAATTCTAAAGTTTTATTAAAAACAAATCTATCAGAAAAAGAATTACTTCTTTTTCTAACTTTTTTTTCATTAACATTTTCGTTTGGATTAATACTTTGATTATATTCTTCCCAAAAATTTTTTATTTTTTTAATTCTTTCTTTTTTATTAGTATTATTTCTAGCACATTGTGGATGATATTTTCTCTTTAAATTTGTATCACAATTAATATTTTTTATTTTTTTATAATTGTTTAATACTAAGTTATTTAAATTTTCTTCTTCCACTTGTTCATTTTCATTTTCATTTTCATTTGCAAGTAAAGCAAATCTACCTCTATTAAATTGTTTATTTTTTATAGTAGTCATATAATCACTATTATAAATTAATAAAATAATTTATTAATTATATATTAAAAAAAATAAATTAAAATTTTATATAAAATTATGAAGCATACATCATTGTCCAACTCTTTGCTATATTATCATACTCTTTTTTATTTGATTTATATAAATTAGCTATATCTGATACTAATGGATCATCTGGATTAGGACAATCCATTAATGCTAAAATTGATAATAAAACTTTACTAATTGTTAATGAAGGTGCCCATTGACTCTTTAATATATCTAAACAAATTTGTCCTGAACTATTAATATTCGGATGATAAATTTTTGTTGTAAATACACATGCTGGAGGTTTAAATGGATAGTCACTCGGAATATGAATTTTTAAATTAAATACACCTCCTTCATATGGTGTTTCTTTCGGACCTATTAATGTTGCCTCCCATTCAAATAAATTATCTCCAACAATACCTGCTGAACAATTTTCTGGTGGTTCTTTTTGTAATTGTTCAAATTCTTTCTGTAATCTCTTTAATGAACTCATCTTCTTTTTTAATCTATTTTTATTTATCTATTCTTTTTTAAATCCATTTTTTTATTCTAAATTATTTAGAATAAATTATATCAAAAATTTAATTTTTTAATTTATTAATTTTATCTTAATTTTAATTTAATTTTTATTTTTTTTTTATTTAAACCTGTTCTTCTTTCTTATCAAGTGGTCCACTTCCACCTTTTATTTTATCAGCCCATGTAGGACCACTTGGAGCTTTAAAGAGAGGTTTTTGATGATGTTGAAAATTTCCACGACCTTGATATCCTCTACCCATATGAGGACCACGATGATGGAAACCACCACGACCTCCTCCTCTACCACCTGGATGGAATCCTCCACGACCTCTACCTCTACCTCCTTGATGGAAACCATTATTAAATTGACGAGCTACTTGTTGAGGTTGTTGTTTATCACCTTCATCTGATTCAACATAAGGCTTCTTTACAAAAGGCTTCTTTTCAAAAGGCTTCTTTTCAAAATGTTGTTTCTTACCAACTTGAACAAAACCATCATTTTCAGGTTTAGCCTTAATTTCATGATTTTTCCATGAAACATAAACATTCCATTCATTAAATCCATTACCATCTGGATTTACACGACGGAAAAATCCACAATGATATTTTGTTTCATTCTCTTTATTAAATTTACCATTAAGAACACGAAGGAAATGTCCTTTACCTTTAGTAAGAATATCATACATACGAATATTATCACCAAATGCAATCTTTACTCCTTTTGTATCCTGTGTAGCATTTCTGTCTTGCATAAAATAAAATGTGTAAAGAATAGCCTGTGACTTATTTTCCTCTACAGCTTTTTTAATCTTTGATTCTCCATCTTTTGAAATTTCAATAGCTGCTTCTTCATAAGCAGCATTGTAACGGTCAAACTTTTTTTGACGGTAAGCCGCCTTTTCTTCCTCAGTATATTCCTTTTTAATCTGATTTTCGGACATTTTTATTTTCTAAATATTTATTTTCGATATTTCTTTAAGTCCATTTAGTTTATTTATTTTATTATTTTATTTTTTAAGTTATAAAAATTATTATTTTTATATTAATTAAAAAAATTATTTTTTTATTTTTTATTTTTATTTTTTAGTTAAACGTTTTTTAGTTGAAGTTTTCTTTTTAGTTGATATTTTTTTAACACCACCTGATTCAACTCTTTTCTTATTTTTTATTTTTCTATTTAATTCTGTATATTCTCTTTCCAAATTATTAAAATCACTTCTTAATTTATTATATTCTTGTAAATTTTTTTCTAATTCTTTTTCAACATGCACTATAGAATTTTGAGTTCTTTTTTTTGAATTTTCATTTCTAACATAATTTAATTGAGATTTTAAACCAAATAATGTAGCTTTACCACTTCTAATTCTAAATACTAAATATTCTATTCTATCTCTGATTGGATATGATTTTTTTAATATTTTGTCTAATTCATTTTCCATAGAACTAATATTATTCATTTACACCTTATATACTTTTAATTTATATATTTTTTAAATTATTGAATAAATAATATTTTCATTTATTTTTTTATTTTTTAGTTGAACGTTTTTTAGTTGAACGCTTTTTAGTTGAACGTTTTTTAGTAGTACGTTTTTTACCTCCTTCGGATGAAGTTACTGTTGTTAAATTTTCTTGTACTACTTCATTTGCAGTTGGAATTTGATAAATAATTTCATTTTTAATTAAAGAAATATTTTTATTTCGTGAAGAAATGTTATTAATATATGCTTTTATTTTAGCATATTTTTCATTTGATTCTTTATAATATTTTTCTTTTATTTTTCTAATTTTTCTTAATTCAATCATTCTTTCTTCATTTTCAAGTTCTCTAAATCTTGGAATTAATTCAGCATATGTTTTTTCTGCTTCTTGTTTTTTTTGAGTAAAATCCATTAAATGTCTATTAATTGATTGTATTTGTTCAGGTGTTCTAGCTTTACTTAAATCTGTAATTAATTCAGGTATAAGATTATTATAAGCATCAATTTGAAATTTTAAACCCTGAAGTTCAGTAGAAAGTCTAAATAATTGAGTTCTTACATTTTGTAATCTTCTATCATTATTACTATTCATTTTTGTATTCTATACTTTAAAATAATATTTTTTTGTTTTTAATTAATAAATAATATTTAAGTTAATTTTTTCTTAAAAAATAATTTATTTAAATAGAATAAAAATGGAAAAAATAAATATTATAAAAGAAGAATTTTTATTATCACCTAACAATAATTTTAACGCACATTATAAAATTTCTAATTATTTAACAGAAAACATTGATTATTATTATTATCAAAATATTTCAAAAAAATATAAAAAAAATGTTAAAGATTTACTTTTTTATCATTCAAATTTTATATTCAAACCTGATTATATTAATTATTTACAATTTTATAATCTTTTATGTCTTTCAAATTATTGGTCAAAATCAAATTTTATATTATCAAATTTTTATTTACACTTTTTTTATATTTGTTATTTACTTGAAGAACAAATATCTAAAAAATATAATTATAAAACTATTTATGATAAAAAAACTTTAAAAAATATATCACTTTTTTTACTTCACTATATTATATTTTTTAAACTAAAATTAAATAATGATAATTATTCATATATTTTTAAAAGTTTATATTATGGGAGTGTGACAATTTTTCAAACTTTAATGAATTTTAATTATGCTTATAATAAAAGATTAAATAATCTTTTAAGTAGTAAAAAAAATATTGAAAATTTATTAGATTTTAATCAAAATGAAGATGATTTTTTACCTCTTAATATTTTAATTTTTACATCAGATTTAAATACTATAAAAGATATTGTTAATTATACTCAACACTTTAATTTTTCAAATTATCTTTTTTTTATATCATTTTTACTTATTTTATTTTAATTTTTTGTTTTTATTTTTATTTTTTTTTTCATCTTTCTTGGTAAGTTCTACTAAACTTCCAGAAAAATATGTCAATGAGACGTCATCTTTCTTAGATTCAAAAGGAATCGAAAGATTGGCTAATGATATATCATCTGTAGATACATTTTCATTAAAAAATGTTACTTTAAAATTATCAAAATAATTTTCTTCTTCTTTATCTTGATTCATTTCAATATTAAAATCATTAAATATTTTTGATAAATTATTTTCCTCATAATTGTTTATAAATATATTATTATTAACATCATATAATATCATTTCATTTTCTAATATATTTATTTTTTCTTCTAATTTTAATGTTTTAAATTGATCATCCATTAATTTAATTATTAATTCATTATTATTTTTATTATCATCCATCATCATACTAATTACATTTAATAAAACTAATATTTGTTCTTTTAACATTTCCATAATTTCATATAATTTTATTCTTTCATTCATTTTTTGATTATTATCATAATTTATCCACATTTCATAATAATCCTCATAAATTTTATTAACTTCTTTAAATCCTTCTTCAAATTGTTCTAATTCAGTTAATTCAATTTTATCTAATTTTTGTTCATCTATTTTTTCTTCATCTAATTTTATGATTTTTACTTTTTTTTTATTTAATATTGCAAAATGCTGACTACAATGACCATCACAATTATTACATGAATTTCTACTACATTGTTTTTTATTAGTTAAAATAAATTTACATTGTTCTTTATTTTCATTTTTGATTTTCATTTTCTTTTCTACTTCTTTCTTTTTATGAATACCTTTTATAAATTTTTCATCTTTTAAAAGTTCAATATAACCTCCATCATCTCTACATAATGGACACATTCTTGATTTATAATCTATAATTGTTCCTTTTTTTGAATTTTCTTGTATCTCTTTATACCAATCTATAATACATTTTCTACAAAAATAATGTTTATCAGGTACACATTTTAATCTTATTAATATTGAATCATTTGAATTTTCTTCTATTGGTTCAATACAAATATTACATATTAACTTTTCGCTCATAAATAATAATATATATTTTTATTAATATAAAAATTTCTTTATATTACTTTATCATTAAAAATAATAATAATTTAAATTATTTTTTATTAAATTCACATTCACATTTACATTGACATTTTGGACATTTATTATTTACTGGTTTATTTTTCTTTTCTTCTTTAGGTTTTAATAAATAATCTTTTATTGATTTATATATAGGATTTTTTTTTGTTTTTTCATTTACAAATACATTATTATAAGATCTTAAAAAAGATTCTTTTAATGATTTTTTTTGAAGAACTAAATAATGAATAATATGTGAAAAAAATAAATAATTTGTATTTATAAAATCAAAAATATTAAATTCATTCGTTGTAATATTTGAATTTTGTTTTTGTTTTTGATTTATTTCATTATATAAAACACTCAAACTTGTATTTACTGTTTTTTTATTTACATTTATAGTCACTAATTCTTTAGAATATTTTGTATTTATTTGAACCAAACTTTTATTTAAAGGTAGTGATATTCTTGAATATCCTGCTTGTAAAAAAAATATAAAAAATAAAAATATAGTATATAAATAACTTTTTCTTATTCCTCCTTTTTGAATTTTTTTTTTACCTCCTTCAATTACTTCAAATCTTTCATTATTTTGATTAAGATTATTAAAATTATTTAAACTTTTTAATATAATATTTAATTTTTTATTAAATAACTTATTTAAATTCATTATTTCAAATGTATAAAAAAATAAATTATCTCCCATAATATCATAATATCTTAAATTATTGAAAAAAAAATCAAATCCTTCATTTAAAAAAATTAAATCTTCTAAATTTATCTTTACTTCATCAATTCCTTTACTTTTTAAAAGATTTGATATATTATTTAATATTTCTATTGTATTTTTATTTTTTTTATTTAAATTCGAACTTTCCCTAATATTATCAATGAGTACTATTACTTCATTATTTTCAAAATATTGTTTATATAATTGTAAATCATTTTTTTTTTGTAAAATTAAATTTTTACTATTATTCATTTTTCCTATTTTACTTTAATATTTAATTTCAAAAATAATCAATTTAAAAAAAAATGAATATATATTTATATTAATATAATAAAAAATGCAAAACATTAATTTAAAATTTAAATTTTTAAACGAAAATGCTAAACTTCCTTCATTTGGGAGTGATTATGCAGCTGGTATGGATATTTATTCATCTGATGATCTTATTATTTCTCCTCAAACATCTAGAATTGTTAAAACTGGATTAGCTATTTCTTGGGAAGGTATTGATGCTGAAAATTATTATTTAAGAATTGCTCCTCGGTCAGGATTAGCAGTTAAAAATGGTATTTTTGTAAATGCTGGAGTTATTGATTATGATTATAGAGGTGAGATAGGTATTGTATTATATAATAGTGATATGAATAAAGATTTTGTTGTTAAAAAAGGAGATAGAATTGCACAAATGATAATGGAAAAAATTATGAGACCCAAAATTTTTCAAGTTGAAGAACTAGATGTTACTTCAAGAGGAAGTGGTGGGTTTGGTTCAACAGGTACAAATTAATATATTTTTTAAATTAAATATTTTTTATAAATTATATTATATATATTTATATAATATAGGTAAATATGAATAAATCAAAAAAAACAGTGATTAAAGATTTGTTAAATTCAACAAATAAAAAGAAAATAAAAAAAGAAGAATTAGATAAAAACCCAAAAATTAAATCAAATACAAAAATTAAAAAATCTAATAAAACTAAAAAAAATAAAATAACTTCTATTCATAATTCTAAAAAAAAAGAAAAAATTAAATCAAAATATAATTATCAATACAATACTAAATCTTCATTATTAATAAATAAAAATAAAAATAAAAAACAAAATGGTGGAGCTAACATAGCTACCGCTGCTGTTGATACTATTAAATCAATGATTGGATTGGGTGTTAATATTGGTAAAGAGATTGATGCTATTATGCATATGGGAAGTGATTTTAATAAAGCAACAAATGTAAAGTTACCTAACCAAACAACACCGGATCAATCTGTTACAAGTACATCAAGTACATTTAATAATCCGACATATCCTAAAGCTAAAGTTTAAAAATAAAATAATTTTTTTAAGTTGAATTATTTATAAATAATATTTATAAAATTAAATAAATAAAAAAATAAATTAAATTACTCACCTGATGCTGATACTTTTGTTTTCTTTTTTAACATCTTTGAAAATGATTGTTGTAAAACCATTTCTTGTTCATCCACTTTATTTATATTTGCATTTAATAATGATACAATACCAAAAATATAATAATATTGAGCTAAATGATACATTGTATCTATAATTTGTTTTGTTTTATTACCAATTTGATTTAATACATCATTATTAATAAAAGCATTATTTTTAAGTTCCATTAATATATCTAATAAAACTTTAAGATTATCAAAATAACCATTCTTTAAATTTTCAGCACAATCAACATAA
>JACCDO012355397.1_pt1 | contig 11198 bp, 8 predicted proteins | sample 7446101 | NCBI WGS metagenome assembly JACCDO01 (sample SAMN15323440, study PRJNA562643) | freshwater metagenome | isolation source: river surface water | place: USA:Blue River Watershed | collected 2017-08-16
CCAATAACCCCTTAATCTCAAACCCTTGAATCTTTTGAACCTGCTGAGAGATACGCAAATGTTGTGCTTGATATCTAGGATTCAACAGCAAAGAACGAATCACCTCTGCCCCCAAAGATTGATTTTCTACTGGGATTTGATCTTGGGGTTTTAATTGCCCTTTCCCATGCAACATTTGTTGATTAATGCTATTTCTCAACACATCATCCCGCAAATACCCATTCCCACTGACTGCACCTCTCATCTGCCTCAAAGTATGAAGCGCATCACGAACAACATGTTCGCAAACATCCACCCCAATCACACCACCAGCTTGTCCGATCACCTGCCGAGAAATTGTCTGTGCAATCAAAGGAATTTGTGATTCATCCAAAGACATCGCATCATTCAATACCTCTTGTTGTTCATCGCATTGCACAATCTCATAAATCCCTTTCCCCACTTCATAACCCATATAAATCAACTTCCCGCCCATCGCTTCCACAACAGCTTCAATCGCCTTATCCGATGCATATTCGCAGAGAAATTTAATAATTCTAACAGCTTTATTCCCAGCTAAATCTGCTTGTTGACTCATCACATTGCCTCATTTATGACTTAATAATACCAATTAGAAAATAATATCATATTCATCTAAAAAAAATATAAAATCCCAAAATAAAATCACATAAATGAACTAAACAACAACTCATGCTCAGGACTCAAACGAGCCTTAGTCCAAGCCGGACTCCAAGTCAATGTCGTACTCGCATCAGACACCCCCTTCATCCCCTTCAACTTCTGACTTACCTCCCCTGGCAAAGACCCAGCCACAGGACAAGCTGGTGTTGTCAAAGTCATAATCACCTCAATTTTGCACCCTTGTTCATCCCCAGATTTTGAAGGATCAAACGCGTGAAAATGAACTTCATAGATCAATCCCAAATCGTAGATATTCAGTGGAAGTTCAGGGTCATAAATCGCACAAAGCGTTTCAATGACTTCATTTCTAAAGACATCTGAAATTGCGATATTCTCTACAAATTTAACTTCTGCCATTTCTCTCTCCCTTAACTCAAAAGTGCAATACATTTATGCAAAGCAAAAACCAATCGATCAAAATCTTCTTTTTGGCTATACAATCCCACTGATGCCCTAATGGTGGCACTTACCCCCATTCTCTCAATCACTGGTTGTGCGCAATGATGTCCTACCCTAACAGCAACACCATATTGATCCAAAAGAGTCCCAACATCATGGGCATGGAGTTGATCAATCACAAAGGAAATTGCCCCTGATCTCTTCTTGGGCATACCGATGAATCGTAACCCTGGGACTTCCTTTAATCGAGCTACCCCATAATCTAAAACTTCAGCTTCATGTTGAGCGATCTGATCCATACCAATGCGTAGTAAATAATCCACAGCCAAACCCAAACCCACAGCACCGCAAATATTGGGTGTCCCAGCTTCAAATCGATTGGGGACTTTAGCAAAAGTAGTGCCTTCAAAAGACACCCTTTCAATCATATCCCCACCTCCTTGATAAGGAGGCATTTGATTTAAAAATGCTTCTCTCCCCCACAAAACACCAATCCCCGTAGGTCCATAGAGTTTATGCCCTGAAAACACATAGAAATCACACCCCAAAGCTTGTACATCCACTGGTTGATGCGCAATCGCTTGAGACCCATCAATCAAGATTTTAATGCCTTTGTTTTTGGCAATTTCACATATTTTTTCAGTGGGATTATGGGTACCTAAGGCATTGGATACTTGTACAAATGAAATCAACTTGGTTTTGGGCGTAATCAATTGATCGAGCAGATCAAGGCGAAGATCACCATTTTCATCGATATCCAATACTTTAATGATGATTTTCTTGTCTTGGGCGATGATTTGCCAAGGTACGATATTGGCATGATGTTCTAGATAAGTGATAATCACTTCATCACCAGCGCTGAGAAAAGCTGAACTCAGAGAATGCGCAACCAAATTGATCGACTCAGTAGCCCCCCTTGTAAATATAATTTCTGAAGGATGATATGCATTGATAAAACGAGCGATTTTATGTCTCGCTTCTTCATATCTTTGAGTTGCCCTTTCCCCAAGATCATAGACTGCCCTATGAATATTTGCATTATCATTGCGATAGAAATCACTTGTACCATCGATCACAACAGCTGGTTTTTGGGTAGTTGCTGCGCTATCCAAATAGGTCAAAGGATATTTATCATTTCTTTTTTGCTGTAACAAAGGAAAGTCTTGTCTATAATCGATCATTTCTTATCCTCAGTGATGATCTCATCATCAAATAAATCTTCATCTAAACTAAAATCATGATCGATCTTCAATAAAGAAGCAATCCCTTGATGCACAAGATTTTGAATCAATGAATTTGGGGCTTTTTGGGCGATTTCCATGGCAAAAGCAGATGTCAAGAACTGTTGCGCTACTTCCATCTCTAAACCCCTCGCATTGATATAAAACAATGCATCTTCATCGATTTGTGCGATGGTAGCCCCATGGCTACATTTCACGTCATGGTTATAGATTTCCAATTGGGGACGGCTGTAGATCTTGGCTTGCGCATTGAGCATTAAATTCCCATTATTCTGTTCCGCTTCACAAGCACTTGCCCCTTTGGCAACCAAAACTTTACCTGTAAAAATCGTTTTGGCTTGATCAGTAACAATATTTTTAAATTGTTGAGCACTAAATGTATAAGGTGATAAATGCTGTATATCCAACAGTAGATCCATTTGCTGTTGATCTTTACCCAGACATAATCCCCCAAGTTGACAACGGCTTTGTTTCCCTAGCAATTGCGTCACAATCTCTAATCTACTTTGACCAGCACCTAATTGAAAATTCAGCAATTCATAATGCGCATCTGCATGGATTTGAGTATGAATTTGGGTGAGTTGTAGATGATGTTTGCCTTCATCTTGAATGCGATAATGGGTGAGATGCCCTTCGCTGTCAATATTGATTTGATGATCAAAGAGCGCACATTGATTGACTGATTCACTTTGAGATAAGAAATACTCATTAATGACAACATGACGGTTTTGTGCAATATCTATGCTTGAAAATTGTGGATGTAGATCATGCTGAAGTGCATAGAAAACATGCACAGTCATCTCTTGAGCATTCTCTTGAAAATCCAATCTCAAACCATCTCTGTGCAACAAGGATTGAAGGGCAGAAATGGGTTTTTGTACTTGTACTGAAACTTCATCCCATGATTGAACGAAGGCATACGCTTCAAAACCCAAATTTTTGGCGCTGATATGATTTTTTTGATCGCTTTGCAGTTGTTGTTGATCTTGATAGAACCATAATTGCACTGGAGTTTGGGCACCTTGATCAAACACAAAAACATAGATATCTTGAGTGTTTTGCTTTACTGATTGATGGATTTGATCGATCATCCAAAGATGTTTGCTACTTAATCTTTGTTCTAGTGCAGCAACAATCTTCTCCCACTGTGTTTGAATATTCAATGAAAGCGATTGATTGATTTGCTGCCAAGCACTTGCCCTTTGGTTTAAGGATTTAAAAACTTCACTGTTTTTCCATGATTCGATATTCCCATTTTTTTCAAACCAAGGACTTTCGATCAAAGATTGAGCGAGTTGAGTTGAAGGAATGGGTAGATTTCTAATAAAGGATGCTAAACTCATGGGTTTAATCCTTGTTCTAACCATTGATATCCCTTTTGTTCCAAAGTCAAAGCAAGGGATTTATCGCCAGTCATGACAATTTTTCCATTTTGAAGAATATGAATTTTATCGGGTACAACATCATCGAGTAGTCTTTGATAGTGGGTAATCACCAAGAAAGATGTTTTTGCTGATTTAAGGGCTTCAACCCCAGCCCCTACGATCTTCAAGGCATCGATATCAAGCCCTGAATCTGTTTCATCTAAAATCGCAAAGCTCGGTTGAAGCAAGAGCATTTGTAACACTTCATTCCTTTTCTTCTCCCCCCCAGAAAAGCCTTCATTCACACTTCTCTTGAGCATATTTTGATCCAATTTCACCACAGAAAGCGCTTTTTTAACTTCCTTCATAAAATCAACAGGACTGAGTTCGCCTAGTCCTTTTTCTGCTCGGGCACGATTTAAGATCGATCTTAAAAAATAACCATTTTGCACACCAGGGATTTCAAGGGGATATTGAAATGCCAAAAACATCCCAGCTCTTGCTCTTTCATCTACAGACATACTGAGCAAATCTTTCCCTTGGAATATAATCTCCCCTTCAGTGACTTCATAGCCAGGTTTACCTGAAAGCACATAAGACAAAGTGCTTTTACCAGCGCCATTAGGTCCCATAATCGCATGTACTTCACCTGCTGGAATCTCTAGATTGACGCCTTTGAGAATTTCTGTGCCACTACTTGTTTTTACTTTTAAATTTCTAATACTTAACATGTTTTTACCTTAAAAAATGAATGATTGAATCTTATCCTATTGTGCCTTCTAAACTGACACTCAGGAGTTTATTGGCTTCTACTGCAAATTCCATAGGAAGTTCATTAAGCACTTCTCTACAAAAACCAGTGACGATTAAAGACACTGCTTCTTGGGGTGATAAACCCCTTTGTTGACAATAGAAGAGTTGTTCTTCGCTGATCTTAGATGTGGTCGCTTCATGTTCGATTTTCACATCATGTCTGGCGGATTGAATATAAGGGAATGTATGGGCACCACAAAGATCACCAATCAATAATGAATCGCATTGAGAATGGTTTCTTGCCCCTTGTGCCCCTTCATTTATCCTTACCAAACCACGGTAAGTGCTATTGCTCTTCCCAGCTGAAATGCCTTTGGAAACAATAGTACTCTTGGTTCTCTTGCCAATATGAAGCATCTTGGTCCCTGTATCAGCTTGTTGATAATGGTTTGTAAGTGCAATGGAAAAAAATTCTCCCACAGAATCATCGCCTTGTAAAATACAACTAGGATATTTCCAAGTGATGGCAGAACCTGTTTCTACTTGAGTCCAAGAAATTTTAGATCTCTTCCCTAGACATTTACCTCTCTTGGTCACAAAATTATAAATCCCCCCCTTGCCATTTTCATCCCCTGGATACCAATTCTGCACAGTAGAATACTTGATCTGTGCATCATCCAAAGCCACAAGTTCTACCACAGCTGCATGCAGTTGATTTTCATCTCTCATCGGTGCAGTACAACCTTCCAAATAACTCACAGATGCCCCTTCATCCGCAATAATCAAGGTTCTCTCAAATTGCCCAGTCTTGGCTTCATTGATTCTAAAATAAGTAGAGAGTTCCATCCCACATTTCACATTCTTGGGGATATAAACAAAAGAACCATCGCTAAACACTGCACAATTTAAGGCTGCATAGTAATTATCGCTTTGAGGTACCACAGAACCCAAATATTTTTGAACCAACTCTGGATGCTCTTTGATCGCTTCGGACAAAGAACAAAAAATAATCCCTTGTTTGCTTAATTCTTCCCTAAATGTGGTCACCACAGACACACTATCAAATACAGCATCTACAGCAACACCCGCTAAAGCAGCACGCTCATTGATAGGCACACCCAATTTCTCGTAAGTAGCAAGTAGTTCTGGATCCACTTCATCTAAACTCTTGAGCTTTTGTTTAGGAGCAGCATAGTAGACGATTTCTTGGTAATCAATCTCTGGGAAATTCACCTTTGCCCAAGCTGGCGCTTTCATCTTCTTCCATTTTTCAAATGCTTGTAAACGCCATTGTAACATCCATTCTGGTTCATTTTTCTTGGAAGAAATCAAACGAATGGTATTTTCATCCAACCCTTTAGGAATGCTTTCAGATTCAATATCTGTGACAAATCCATGCTGATAGCCTTGTTTTACCATCTCATGAATCTCAGCATTTGCCTGATTGGGTTCACTGCTATCTTCAGTTTTTATTTCTTCTTTAATCATTATGCCCTCAGCTTACTCATTTAAACGATCTATTCAATTGATCATGCTCAATATATAAATTTGACGCATAGGTAAAGGTTTGGTTGTGAAACGGAGTAAAAATATAGTATTTTTTTTTAAAAATCAAGAATAATCGGGGAAATTAGATCATCCAATGAAGAGGTGCGCTGGGTAATTTGGGTTCAATGCCATCTGCCATGAGATGGTTCCAAGCTTGAATGAAATTGAGAATATCAGCTTGGCAATATGATAAAACGCATTGTTTTTCTTCAGCAGAGAGTCTTTGAATCGCTGATTTGAGATAGAGTTTAGAAGCTTGTTGGAAATCCAAGAATTTCATGGCATAGCAAAGCGCATTGACAGATTGTTGTTGATTGAGTTCTACAAAGCGACTTAACAAGCAGATCCCATCTGTATATGCTTGAATTTGGGGATTTTGTAGCCATTGATCGACTTGGGCTTCATGTATGCCTTGTTCTACAAGCTTTCTCTTGGATTCTTGTTGTAAGTATAAGCCTTGATAGAGGATATTGACTTGAAGTTCTACAAGGGACTCGGATGCGAGTAATGCACTAGGGGGATTTTGGGCTAAGTAGATCACTCTGAAATCCCTTGGGATGGGCATATTGATTTGATTGCCTTCAGCACTGATCATTGTCCATTGTTGATCTAATAAAGCTTTAGAAATCGTTACTCTTGAAGGTTCACTTACTTGATCGGCTTGTTGACAAATCAACCAAGCACCATTGACTAGACGCCATTGATCGTTTTTGGCTTGATATGCCACTAATTTATGTCTTTGTTGGCATCTGGCCTGCAAAGGATCATAAGGATTGATGTGTTGGGGATCCCAATTTTGAATCAATGCTGCATATAGATCACCGTTGGCATAGAGCGATTGGGCTTGAGTGGTGAAATCATTAGGGACAGGGTCTTGATGGGTTTCATAAGGGAAATAGCCATAGATATTTTGAACGAGTTCTCTGGCCATTAATTCTCTGGTTCTTTGATCAGCCCCACAAATCCAAATCGATTGAGAAAGAGTAAGCGCTTTAATCGCTTCTGCCATGCTACTAGGTTCTAAGCATAGGGCCAATGCACTTTGTTCACCTTTGACCAGATGTTGTTGTTGAAAAGGCAAATGACTATCTTCAAAATGACTGGCTTCTAACAATTGGGTTGAGAGTTGAGCGCTCTTTGATAAACCTTCTTTGGGCTGAATATTTCTGACTTTAACCAAATGACTTAATTGTTTCATCGCATAAGTACGATTGGCGAGTTGAGTCCTCTCTTCAACACTTGCATCTGATTTTTGGGTGCTTTGAATCAACTTGAGTGTTGCTTGGATAAACGCTGACACGAGTTGTAGGCTTTGAAATGGACTATGTAATTGATTTTGTAGATTTTGTAGATTTAGGGCTGAACTTTGATATTGAAGAGAAGGGAAAGTTTGAAGGGAAATTTGAGGGGGGATGGTTTGAGCAGAGAATGGCGTAATGGCTTTTTGAAAGGGGTTGATTTGGGGCACAGATGGGCGTGGGAATTTGGAGAAAGCTTCATTTTGGGAGAGGAGCGCAAGATTAGGATTGGCTAGGTTTTGGTAAGTGGGCAAGAGACAACTCAATCTTAAACTCGCCCAATGATCTGAACGCGCATCATTCTCATAGAGTGCAAATCGAGCTTCCCTCAGCGCTTCAATGGGTGTCTTACCATTGCTCAAAGACAAATACACAGCGCGATCTACCATAGAGTTTTCTTGGGCAGATAAGGGAATTTGTCGGGAAAGCACCATTTTACATCCAAACCTATGCGCTTCTAGTACTTGTTCGCTTGGACTAAAATCCCCCAAAATCATCCAGTAGATTTCTTTGCTAAAAGACCAAGAATCATTGAAGTAATCATCATCAAATTTCAGTTGCCCTCTTTGATTGATATTCGCCAAATGAAGTAATGCTACACCCTTTTGGCTTTGTTCTGTTAATTCGATGATATTATGAGCTGTTTTGATCTCAAATTGTTCTTGATGGTTCTTGATATTTCGGGTGGCTGCTTTTAATGCGATGATTTTAAATTCTTCAGAAGTGGGTGCAACCAAAATCGCTTCACTGTCCCATCTTGTTCTTGGCAGTTCATTTTGGGCTAGGGGTTGGTTTGAAGATACCAAGCGAATAAATTCAACACCATTTTTACAAAGCAGTTCTTGAGAATCTGGATCGGTAGCACATTCCCAAGGCCAAGCAAACAATTGATCATCAGAAGATAAGAATAGGGTACAAGAGAGATTTTGATTGTTTTTATCTTGATTTTGTTGGTGAATCACTTGACGTATACATTCCCCAACTTGTCCATCTAATAAAATCTTACCGAGTTCCAAAGATAGGCTTTTTTGTATTTCTGTTGTTGTTCTTAAACTTTGATTTTGTTTGATGAGATCAGGGATAATTGTGCCGACAGTGATGTGTTGTTCTATTCTTTGTTGTTGGTAAAACAAACGAACAGAGATCATTCCTTGTTCTGGCATGGATAGGGATAAAAAGATCGCAGACATGAAGCCTCATTATCAGTAAATCAAGAATTTCAATCAATATCGTTTTTTCAATCAATATTTGCCATAGGTTTTAACAAAAACTGCCTTCTTTAAAAATAGTTTTTTTCATTCTATTAAAGATTGACTATGAGATCATAATTTATGTATGTTGCAAACCACTGAGAATATAGGTCTTATCTAAAAGGGAAAAGTCGATTATGTCTATTCAAGCTATTATCAATGATCACAATCTAACAGAACTTAATCGCAAACAATTTGATGAATTAATGATCGCGTTTAAGCAACCCAAATATAGGGCTGCCCAACTCTATGAATGGGTTTTTCAAAAATACGCCAGAAGTTTTGATGAAATGACCAATATCCCCAAATCACTCAGACAATCTTTGATCGATGCTGGTTATGATGTGGGTAAAGCTGAAGTAGGACAAATTCAATCCAGTGTCGATGGAACAAAGAAATTGGCCATCCATCTCAAATCTGGTGGTGTTGTGGAAACTGTATTGATTCCTATGGGTGATGGGAGTAGGTATACACAATGTATTTCTAGCCAATTGGGATGCGCAATGAATTGCCAGTTTTGTTATACTGCAACACTAGGGTTATCTAGGAATCTCAGCGCTGGAGAAATCATCGATCAAGTTCTACTCGCCAAAAAAGTAGCCCCAGAAATCCATGTATCAAATATCGTATTTATGGGTATGGGCGAACCACTCCATAATCTAGATCATGTCGTAAAGAGTCTAGATGTGATTTGCGATGAGAATGCACTGAATTTTAGTTATCGTAGGGTCACAGTCAGCACAAGTGGTTTAGTGCCCCAAATCGAAAAACTAGGTCAACTTGCCCCAGTGAATCTTGCACTGAGTTTAAATGCAACCACAGATGATATTCGCAATCAAATCATGCCTATCAATAAGAAATATTCGATTGCCAAAGTATTGGAAGCACTCAAAAAATATCCTTTGCCCCCCAGAAGGAAATTAACCATAGAATATGTATTACTCGGTGGACTCAATGATAGTAAAGATGATGCACTCAGATTAACACGTTGGTTACAAGGAATGGATGTCAGAATCAACTTAATCCCTTGGAATCCCTTTCAAGGTCCCAAATACCAAAGACCTGAAACAGAAAATGTCTTATATTTCCAAAATCTCTTGATGTCCAAAGGGTTTACTGTCACTGTTCGTGGCACAAAGGGACTAGATATCGATGCTGCTTGTGGTCAACTCGGTGAAAGACCAGATTTGGGTAAGATTGAAGGCTCTGCATCAGAACATGAAATTGAAATTAAACAAGATCTTCAAAAACATGGGATTGAACCAGAATTGTTGATGATTGCTGAACCAAGATAGATCAAGAGTAGTAAAGGAAAAACACAAATGAGTATTCAACAACAACTCATCGAAAAACAGTTAAAACGACATGGTTTATCCGCACCCATTGCATTAGGTATTATTGGTGGGAGCGGTTTATACTCCATGGCTGCGCTTAAAAATAAAAAAGAGATTTGGATTGACACCCCTTTTGGTCAAACATCAGATGCTTTGATTGTCGCAGAAATCGAAGAGAATGGTGTGATTACACCTTGTGTTTTCTTGCCTAGACATGGGCGTGGGCATCGATATCTACCCACAGAAATCAATTATGTGGCAAATATTTGGGCTTTGAAATCCATAGGTGTGAAATTCATCATCAGTGTTTCTGCAGTAGGTTCACTCAAGCAAGAAATCGCCCCTGGCGATTTGGTTTGCCCTGATCAATTTATCGATCGCACTGTACAACGCAGAAGTAGCTTCTTTGGTCAAGGGATTGTGGGACATGTGGGTTTTGGCGCACCAATTTCCACTGAACTTCAACAACATCTCTATGCCATTGCACAAAAAAGCGCACCTTGTCAAACCCATTTAGATGGCACTTATCTCTGTATTGAAGGCCCAGCTTTTTCTACTAAAGCAGAGAGTAGATTATATCAAAGTTGGGGCGCAAGCATTATCGGGATGACCAATCTCCCAGAAGCAAAACTTGCCAGAGAAGCTGAGATCGCTTATGCGACTTTAGCACTTGCCACAGACTATGATTGTTGGCATCCAGACCATGATCATGTGACTGTAGATGCTGTGATACAAGTGATGAATCAGAATATTAGTAATGCACAAAGAGTGATTTGTGCACTCAGTGCGACTCTTGATGAATTACAAAAAAAGACTTATTCTGCCCATCAAGCGCTGGGTAAAGGAAGTGCAGTCATGACTTCAAGTGCGATGATTTCTCAAGAGAGTAAGCAAAGGATGAATTTATTATTGGGTGAATATCTATGGCCTAATGAGGCACTTGAATTCGGTATTTAATCTAAAATTGGAAAACTTGGGCACTTGTGCCAGCAATCCCTGGAATCCCTGGGCTTAAACCACCAGCCCCACCAGCCCCAATATCATAGGTATTTTGAAGATCGACTGGTATGGTAGAACCAAAGAGATAGATCCCTACACTGATCCCACCGCCACCACCACCACCATGTCCACCTCTCCCACCATCACCGCCAAAACCACCATTGCCACCAGCAGAGAGATCATCATTGGCAGGACCACCATTACCACCTCTTGCGCCAGAACCGCCATCACCACCTCTACCACCATTGCCACCAATACCACCATTAGAACTCTTGATTCTATTGTATTTGAGTGTAGGTGAAGAATTGATCAAGAGTAGACCAATACTGCC
>JACCDO012164109.1_pt1 | contig 11196 bp, 14 predicted proteins | sample 7446101 | NCBI WGS metagenome assembly JACCDO01 (sample SAMN15323440, study PRJNA562643) | freshwater metagenome | isolation source: river surface water | place: USA:Blue River Watershed | collected 2017-08-16
CAGCGCCAAGTAGAATACCTGCGGGAGTGAGTACGTGTGAGTGAGTACGTATGAGTGAGTGCGTATGAGTGAGTGAGTGAGGGAGGGAGTAAATGAGTGAGTAAGTGAGTAGGTAGGTGTGTGAATGAGTGAGTGAGGGAGGGAGTATGAGGGAGTGAGTGAGTGAGTGAGTGAGTGAGTATACCTCCTTCACCATAGATATCTGATTTGAATTCTTCAGTCATGGTAGTCTTGAAAACAAATGGACTGCCAAGTGCTACTGCCCAAGCTAATGCAATATCTGTAGCAGTTTTAGTAACATCTTGATGAACAGCAAATGATGCATTGATACCAGCACCTAGTGAAGTAATACGTGAGTGAGTACGTATGAGTGAGTACGTATGAGTGAGCGAGTGAGTGAGTACGAACCTTTCTTGGACCTTCCTTGTTCATATAAACGACGAACGGAAGGACCCATTCCTTTAGGACAAACGGCAACAACATTGTTGGATGCTGGGAATTTCTCACCAATACTATCAAGGTATCCTAATAAGAAACCGTGGGATAAACCAAGGGTTGCACCTAGTAAGTGAGTGAGTCAGTGAGTGCGTATGAGTGAGTGAGTGCGTATGAGTGAGTGAGTACCTGGTTTTAATGCAGCAAAAATACTTTTATATAATTGAGCTTGAGCAGCATCAGAAATTAATAAAATTACTAAATCAGATTCACGGATAACCTTATGAGTGAGTGAGTGAGTATGAGTGAGTGCGTATGAGTGAGAGAGTGCGTATGAGTGAGTACCTTGTACATTTCTCCAAGAGTACCCTTTTCCTCAGTAAAACCAACTGCACGAGCATCTTTAAATGAGGAAGAGCCTTCTCGAAGACCAATGGAGACGGTAATACCAGTGCCTTATTAAGTTCAGTGAGTGAGTGAGTGAGTGAGTGAGTGGGTGGGTGGGTGCGTATAAGTGAGTAAGCAAATTACCTTGTAACGTATCAGCTAAATTTTGTGCTTGAGCAGGTGCTTGTGAGCCCCATCCAATAACTCCAATCTTTTTGATACCATTTTCTTTGAATGCTTTACCACAATCGGAATATAAATGAGTTCCACCTAATGAATGAATGAGTGAGTTACTTCATGCATGAGTAAGACAATATGTTAATTAAACCTTTTACTACGAATTCAGTGGTATCAGCCATTGATGCAGCCTCCTTCTTAAAGTATTTACTATCGAAACTCATTTGTAATGACGATTTAGACCTAGCAGATAAGCGAGTAACACCTAATAACAGAACAAATGAGTGACTAAGTGAGTAAGTGATTAAGCGAGTGCGTAAGTGATTGAGAAAAAGAGTAGAGATTAACTTAATAAATGCAATAATAAATAAAAAAGCATAAATAAATACGTGAATAAGAGCATGAAAGCATATTTGAGCAATAAGTAAACTAATTAGTTCATTCATAAAGAATTATATTCATGCGTACGTGAGTGAGTAAGTAACCTAATGAACGATTCATTATTCTGGTATTTTGCCAACAAAAACCAAGTTGCAATAATGCCACTAACAATAAAATCAAAATAGTCATTTTTCTATTCATTTTCTTCTATTTTAATTTATTTTTTAATCAATTAGATTGATTATTTCATTATGCACGTCATCAACATCGCAAGCAAATACAAAACCGGTCCGGCCCCACCAAATATTATTTTTAATATATTAATATTGTAGTAGTGACTGCATTAGTGAGTTCATTGGCGCCATAATGACCACTAAGTTATTGTCTAATTTGATAAATTGAAATAAAATAATTTTCATTTTCAAATATTTTAATGGTTTATATTTTTCGTGGTTATTAATTCAACTATATAACCAGTAACACTTAATGTAGGACAGACATAGCAGTAAGTAAGGGGGGTAATTCAATCAGTCACCTTGTTAGTGTGTGTTGAATATACGATGATCCAAGATTGCTTGACCCGACATACTAAACCCTACCTTCCAAAATAATAAAAAAACATCAAAATAAAAGCGAAAATGAGTGCGTTATTGATGAATTTCCGGTTGCAAAGAGCCGCTTCGCGCCGTTTTATGGGTTCACTTGGTATGTCGCACGTGGTTGTAGCTGTTGGCGAAATCACATAAATTACCGAATTACTTACTCCCAGGATTCCATTCCTTATATATACTTATATATGCATTTGCATTTACTCACTTATTCTCTCGTCCATTTACTAACTTACTTAATTATTTTAGCATATGAATCATTCGGTAATCCATTATCTGTGCTAGCAGTAAATAACGCCAGTCATGACTCGTTGCTACCCAGTGACAACAAGGATTTGACTATTAAAATAGCATCATCATACATATTACCAGAAGGTTATTACTTACTAACTTACTCTCTGACTCATGTAATCATTTACTTACTTGTGCCTATTTGTACAGATCTTCGTCGCATCAATGGTCTTTCATTTTACCCAAATTATGGTAAAAATAAAGGAATGAAACTTGGTGGATCAAGCGGTACTCATTCACTCACTCATGCATTTATTTATTCATTCACTCACTCGTTAATTCACTGTTTTACGTAGGTATTGGTCAAGTCAAATCTTCTAAGAAATCTGATATCGCTGTTGGTGATCAAGTATATGTTCTAAGGTAACGATGACTCACTCAACTACTCACTTACTCGCTTATATACTCATCGATATTACTTAGTAACGGTACATGGTGTGACACTATCAATGTCAGTAGTTCTGATGTTATCAAGTTACCAAACACATTAAAATCAGACGATGTAGCTGCTTTACCTTCATTAGTAAGTGCCTATACATTACTAACTACTTATAAAAGTAATAAAATTTATCAATTAAATGGGGATTCAGCATACGGTACTCACTTACTCACTTACTCACTCATCTGTCCCCTCATTCACTCACTCACTTATAGGTAAGGATCTTACAGCGGTTGGTAAGGCATTAGGATTGGACGTAGTCAACATAACCGTTGCAGATTTAGAAAAAATATCCGATGTAAATGTACTTATTACACCTACATCCGTGATACAAAGTAGTAAAGGCATCACCAAACCATTAGGAGTAAATGGTAAAATAGTGGTTTATAATGATGTTGCTAGTTCTGCCGCAGCGAATGGTACTTGCTCACTCATGTATTTACTTACTTACTTACTCATCCACTCACTCGCGTGCTTTAAGGTGCTATTGATGTTCCAGTTGCATCACAAATATTCAAAGTTACTTCAATTACTGGTTATGACTATCATATTTGGGCATTAAATAATCATTCCCAACACGCTCAGGTACTCACTCACTCACTCATGCTTACTCACTCACTCACTCACACGTACTCACTCACTCATTATTACATAGAATGTGAATGCAGTAGTAAAACTAATAGCTGATAAGAAGATAAATGGAGTAAATGGAGCCAAAACAGTTCCGTTGAGTGAGTACAAAAACGGGATTACCAGTGCCTTGACTGGCGCCAACGGTATCGTATTGAAGTTTTAACAATGTAATCGATGAAATCTAGTTCTTCTTCCTCGCTTCCTCTTGCTTGCTTGACTCTGTGAAAGTGTAACGGACAGAAAGGACGGTTTAGTTAAACGCTACAAGAATAATCTCGTTACTTTAATCATTCTGGTCGTCGCTCGGCGATGAGCATGTTGACGTTGTCATAGTATTGGTAACTGGTTCTTTGCTTGGTTACCTAGTTGAGAATAGAAGTAGGGAGTGAGTGAGTTTTATAAAGCGAGACGGTAATATTGAGTGAGTGAATGAGTAACGTGAGTAATGTGAGTGTGAGTGAGTGAGTGAGTAAGTAATCTTAAGTGTAAGAAAAAAAGATTAAGAATAGTACCTCAAATCCCAACTCATTCAATAAACAAGTTATATCAGCGAGATACGGATGATCACCTGCTTTATGCGATGATGACGATGACGACGACGGAACTGGATTCTGGTTATTTTCACTATGCGCTGCTGGACTCTGGCAATGAGCTTGTGATTCCGAAAGTAATACGTTTTGCGTAGAAGGAGGAGTGCATTCCCCTGTTGGTTTATCCCAATATTGCGACATGGTTGAAACAGGACAGATTAATAATTTTGATTTACATACCTACCACGTAGTATGAATGAGTGAGTAAGTAACGTGCAGGTATGAGTAATAACATAAGATCGTACTCTCGCTAACTCGGTTATGGCCTTTGCATGGAAATCATAGTTGTATGTATTCGTGTCCATCACACCACCTAGTGACATACAAAAGTAAGCAATATATACTGCCAAATATATATGTAAGACCAATAGAATACCTTCATTTTTTGATGCGTACACGAATAAGAAGTGCGATGAAAGCACTAAATCGAATACTTGATCGGGAAATGGTAAAACTGGTAATTCACCATGAACATAGTGGCCATTCTTGCGTCCATAATCGTCAAGGAAACAATGTAATGCGTTGGTTTTGTCTTCCCAGTATCTGTTATTATATATACCAAAATGAGTGGGTAAGTACAAGGCGGTGAGTAAGTAGTAATACAGTGAGAAAGAGTACTCGGAATTCCATAGATTACAATCGTTTTCATCATTTATTACGAAATTTTTAATACTTTTCGTAGCTTCGTCATGACGTTCTGCTAGTTGTTGAGCAGACTAATTAAAGCATTTAAAATGAGTTAGTGAGGAAGTGATTGATTAAGTGAGTGAGTAAGTTAGTTAGTAGCACACATACTTGATTGTACAAAACGTCACAAGCAATAACATTAAATCGTTTTTTATTCATGGTAGCAGTAAATGACGATGGTCCAGCGTTCACATCTATATTATTATTATTATTTTATTCACATTTTAATAATAAGTTTGTATTAATGAATAAAATAATATATTGATAATTACCTAAAATTTTCTTTCCAACAAAATCTTTTTCTTCGAGATTAAATAGTTGCATGTACTCGTTATAACCACGACCAAAAAACTCAACTCTTTGCAACGATTTTGATAACATTTTTTGTATATTTCAATCAATTTTTGTTTTTCGTTTTATGCACTTCCTTTTTTATTTTGCGACACTTTTTTATCAATCAAAATCCAGGAAGTCGAATCAAATAATATTATACTCACTGAATGAATGACTCAATATTCACATTAATGTCGAAGATTTCAGGGATATCATTCCTAGTGTTCTTGCCGTAGAAAATGCGATATCTATGAAATTTGGTTGTAATGTAAGGGCATCCTTCTCCAACGTTAAGATGTTTTTTCAGGCTCAAACAAATTATGAAAAGCGTACTGTATCGGGTGTAATTCCCGTGATTGATTTTGCTTTGAATGGGCGATTTGATTTGGGCATTGAAGTCGCCTTGAATGTCAATGCTACCGGGATTAAAGAGCATCTGCAACGTTTTGATGATAAGTATATAAGATATTATTGAAGCGGAATGGTGTTGTCTTGCACATAGATACGAAGCAAAGTAAGCCAGTAGAAATAAAATTATTCGATAATGACTTTAATGACAAAATATATACATTTCTCACAAATCGCAATGAGCTTTTTATTGGGGCTCGGAATCAATTTGAGATTCCCGTCTAAGTTTTAAGGAAATAAATCAAAGGGTGTATCGGGAAAGGTGTTTCTAGTAGCATTGTTCAAGCCCGTAATGATTCCGTGTAAAATTGTTGTAATAATAATAAACTGCCATCGAAGGTGTTAGTTCTCCGGCGTACTCTGTCTTTTCCGGCCTGATAGTATTTATAGGTGACTCACTCGGTCAATAATTCACTCATTTACGTACACACTTATTTTTACTTACCTTTCTTACTCGCTTACTCGCTTACTGACTGACTCATCATCATTCTTGCTTGATTACATCACCAGTACCGGCTCCGCATTTTATTTGAGAGGTACCGGCATTATTTGGCGACGACCAATGGTAAGTTCATAGTAACCTGAAAGGTGAGTAAGTAAGTGAGTTGGTGATTGAGCAACTGATTGATTGCGTGAGTGAAGAAGTAAGTAATTAGTCAAAACCCCAGCATGAGGCCACTTACCGATGAAGAAATGAGGATATTCTTTGAGAAATTAAGAGCATTTATAGGGGTTAATATAACCAAGTTAATTGATCGAAAGGATAGGTATGTTTATTATATTCATTTCTTTACTAATTCACTCACTTACTCACTTACTCACTTACTCACTTACTCACTTACTCACTTACTCGCTTACTCGCTTGCTCCTTCATTCACTTACTCACTTATTCACTTCAATTTACTTACTCAATCAATAAATTGTTAGCCCTCACACGTTTCGTATCATTAAAAATCGTATTTACTATGTATCTGATGCTCAATTGAAGCTTGCGTGCAACGTTGGTCGCGATAATCTCATTTCCGTTGGAGTTTGCTTTGGTAAATTTACTAAGAATTTAAAATTTAGATTAGCAATTACATGTATGGATTATTTATCACAATATGCACAACATAAAGGTATAATGCGCTCATTTACTGACATTATTACTCGTTCGTTCACTAACAAGTTAATGCATTAATAGTTTGGGTCAAACCAGCAGCTGAAATGACATTTTTATATGGCAATAATGTAACAAAAGCAGGATTAGCAAGAATAACAGATGGTATTCCTCAATATGGCGGGGTTATAGTTTACAGGTAACCTTCTAATACATTTAATTACTTATTCAAATATATAGTTACTCATTTATTTATTTACTTATTCGCGTTCTTACCTGTTAACTTACTGATTCATTATATAGTATGTCAGATGTTCCATTGGGATTTGGAATAGCCGCTCAACCAACAGAATATTGTCGTGATTTAGAACCAACCGCAAATGTTGTGTTGCACCAAGGAGATATTGGTGAGTACTTGCGTGAAGAAGACGTACTTTTCTAACCGAATTACATATGTCAGTAGTGTAAATATAAAAAAATAGTTTGAATAATTTATTCTTGATTAAATCAATTCATTCGAGTAGATACCCATGTAATTCTTATTTAAATCTATTGAAACTGCTTAAATATTACACTTCGCCGCCATAATTTAAACATTTCATGTTATTATCATATTCCACACCCAGGTACGTCAGTACCGGTGCAGTTTTTCATCAAAAAATGAAGAAATGAAGAAAATGAGTGAATTATTGCGTTTTTTACTTGTTTTTATATTCAGTTTTCAGGTTTTAGTCGTTCGAAATGTGGCCTCCAAAAAGATGGTTAAAAATGTTGTAAAAAATCCAATTAATATTGTTATTTCTGATGTACATTCGGATCGATGGAAAATCGGTTTCTACTCACTCATGCATATATACAGTCAATCTCTTAATTAATTATTTACTAAGTCAATCATGAAGTCTCTAGCTTACTTATTGCTTATTTCATTAACTCATTTCGTAACTTGATTTATCTATAGGTCAAGTCATTGATATAATCAATAATAATGGTGTCGGAGTCATTCCAACCGATACTGGTTACTCATTTGTCACAAAAATATCAAACAGAGAAGGGACAGAGCGTATTATGGAGTTAATTGGTGCAAAAGCCATGAAAAAACCACTTTCATTATTAGTTAAAGACATATCAACTATCAGGTATTGAGTCATTACAATTAGATATTCATTCACTTACTCATTTGTACTGTACGCAGCAAATATACTTCTTCGTTACCGAATGACCAATGGATCTTTAAGACATTAAAAGCAACATTACCGGGTATTTCATTGCTCACTTCTCTACTCATACTTATTCGTTTACATACTCATATTTCTCATAGGATCATTCACGTATATACTGCCTTCGTCCAAACTAGTGCCCAAAGTAGTCATTGAAACGGGCAGTAATAAATTTAAAAGGCGTTGGAAAAGGAAAGAAATAGGGATTCGCATGCCATTAGATGATATTACATCCGAGGTATTGAATGGTTTAGATGAACCACTGCTAACAGGTACACTCACTCACTCACTTACTTACTTACTCGCTCACTCACTCACTCACTCACTCACGCTTACTCCCTTCCTCCCTCCCTCCCTTCCTCCCTCCCTCACTCACTCACTCGCTCGCTCGCTCACTCATTAGGATCGATTCCTCAATCTGGCGAAGATGTATACAACATTATCCACACGTTACTCACCGATAATGACTATGACGACGACGATGACGATTCGGGATATACTGGCGGCGCCGATGCCGATTGGGATACCGAATTGTTGGATGAAGATTCATTGTTTCAAAGTAATTATTGTATCCAAGACGAGACAATACCGTGGTATAACCAGGTTGATTTTATAATCGATGGTATCACTACTGACTCATCTACTTACTCACTCATATTCTTACTTTGTTATATACGTTATTCATGCGTAGGTGGGCCACGACCGTTGGATATGTACCATATGAAAGCCGAAAATGGACATGGATTAAGCACTATCGTAGATCTTACCCATGACAAACCAATAGTGCTTCGTCAGGGGATGGGCAGTATTGAATGGTTTAGATGAGCCATTACTGACTGGTACACTCACTCACTCACTCACACACTCACTCACTCACTCACACACACACTTACTCGCTCACTCATCCTTACTCACTCACTATGACTTACTTACTCACTCACTCATCCTTACTCACTAACTCACTCACTCACTCATACTCACGCACTCACTCATTCTTTAGAATCCATTCCGCAATGTGTCTGTGTGTCAATTTGCATCATAATGTGCGCGTCCTCAAGAAGCAGTTTCATCTATCAATAATGTAAATAAAATACCATTTTTACAAGAAAATTTATTATCTATTAACAACCAGTCCCGCCTACCGCCGGTAAGCAACTAGTTTTGGAGTCTAATAATAAAACGGCTACTACAAACCCATACACCATGATAGCTGCCGCTGCAGCAAAGCAGAGATAACCACGTAGTTCACTAGATCCTTCCGCGATTCCTCTTCGTCGCCATTCGTGGCATTGAGCTTTGTTAGCCGGTAGGAATGGAGTGAAGATAAGGCAACAGGTGATGCTAATGAATAACAGAGTGAGCTGATAGCTCGTGTAACGGCTGGGACCGTCGGTATGCTCATATGTGTATGCATTGTACGTATCAACACTATAAAGAGGGGGTGAGTGAGTGAGTGAGTGAGTGAGTGAGTGAGTGAGTGAGTGAGTGAGTGAGTGAGTGAGTGAGTGAGTGAGTGAGTGAGTACCTGTTATATGGGCATTCATACATCGTTGATGGGTCATTTTCGCATGCGGCACATCGCAATGGTGTCAACATTTGAGTAGCGAATACGCCGGATAACGTACCCGCGCTATTTCCAACCGTTATGATTAACTCATACGTGGTTGCCTCTTGCCCGGGTTTAGATAATTCTATTACTGATAGGGAATACAATACTATACAAGGCAGTGAGTGAGTGAGTGAGTGAGTGAGTGAGTGAGTAAGCATGAGTGCGTAAGCATGAGTGAGTGAGTGAGTGAGTGAGTGAGTGAGTGAGTTAGTATGTATACCTTGCGCTAAACCGTTGACAAATGATTGATCTAGATCGATGAAGATGGTGTACCAGGCATTACGAGTCCCGCCGCTATTATAGTACGCCGGAATCCATAACAATCCAAAAAGTGACGCAACAATTGTGCTGCCGTATTGCGTTAACCGCCAATTTCGGTTGATTAAATATTTCTGAAATATGTAAATTGCTATAACGAGGGCACCTATAACAATGAAGTGAGTATGAGTGAGTGAGTAAGTGAGTAAGCATGAGTGAGTGAGTGAGTGAGTAAGCATGAGTGAGTAGGTGAGTAAGCATGAGTGAGTAAGCATGAGTGAGTAAGCATGAGTGAGTGAGTGAGTAAGCATGGGTGAGTGAGCCAGTATGAGTGAGTGAGTGAGTGAGCCAGTATGAGTGAGTGAGTCAGCATGAGTGAGTGCGTACCATATGATGTAACAGTATCAATTCCAGCCTCAAAATTAGTCAATTGGATAATATTATATTGAATATAAAGGTTCACATTCGACACAAAATTAGTGAAACAACCAATTCCAACGACGAATATCAATAAATACGACGTGGTTAAATTTTGTAACGTTTCCCATATCTCACCAGTAAAATGTTTCCAATTATGCTAGATGACAAGTACGTATGTGAGTGCGTATGATATATGAAGGAGTGAGTGAGTGAGTGAGTGAGTGAGTAGGGTACCATTGGAATGTGCGTTGGATCGATTTCTTTCAAGAATACAATAGGGACAGCAAGCAAGAATACTATTGCAAAGAGAAGACCGTAGTAACCGTTGACGGTAAGCCCCCACGACCAACATTCGTCGAAGGAGATCTTGCAGCCCTCGGCATTCGTTGATACACCATTTACTAGGAGGGAGTAAGAGTGAGTGAGTGAGTGAGTAAGCATGAGTGAGTGAGTAAGTACCTAAAAATGTTTGAATAATTCCAGCAATAACCGAAAATGTGAATCTTATCCGTTGCCCAGTCGCTAATATTTGACCACGTTGTTCATCCGATTCTAATTTACCTAATTCCACACTACAGAAACATAATGAGTGAGTGAGTGAGTGAGTGAGTGAGTGAGTGAGTATAAGCAATAGGCAAAGCCAACCTATAACCATCCGCAGGTACATCCGAAAACATTAAAAACCCTTGCATTAACAACAGCATTGATAGCCATGTAGACGCATTCATGGTGTGCGCACCAAACATTAGCACCTGGAGCAAGAATAACGTGAATAAATGATTGAAATGAGATAGGAAGCGAGTGAATACAAACCATAAGAATGACTAACACCATCGTCCAACCAAACAACATCCATGGCTTACGTCGGAGACCGAATGGTCTGTAAATATCCGTTAATATAGCAAAAAATATTTTAAAATTCCATGCAAAGAATGTTATACTTGAAGAATTGGCACAGAGATTGGGATCACCTGGTAGAAAAATGAGTGAGTTAGTGAGTAAGTAAGTAAGTGAGTAAGCATGAGTGAGTGAGTGAGTGAGTGGGTGTGAGTGAGTGAGTGAATGAGTGAATGAGTGAGTGAGTGAGTGAGTAATTGCGAGTGAGTGAGTGAGTGAGTGAGTGAGTGAGTGAGTGAGTGAATGAGTGAATGAGTGAATGAGTGAATGAGTGAGTGAGTGAATGAGTAATTGCGAGTGAGAGGGTGAGTAATTAAGTACGTAAAG
>JACCDO010041162.1_pt1 | contig 11195 bp, 12 predicted proteins | sample 7446101 | NCBI WGS metagenome assembly JACCDO01 (sample SAMN15323440, study PRJNA562643) | freshwater metagenome | isolation source: river surface water | place: USA:Blue River Watershed | collected 2017-08-16
ATATTTTTTCATTATATTAGGATACAAATTTTAATAAAATCATATATTCATTTTGTTCTATAATTTTTTCTGTATATTGCATAAAATATTCTAATGTTTTTTGTATATCATTATTATGTTTTTTATACTCTAATTCTACATGTCCACATACAAATTCTATATTTTCATGTAAAGTTTTAGCATGTAAATTATTTTTTTTAATAGTATCATTTAATTCCTCATTATATTTTCTTAAATCAATTATCATACAATTTATTAAATCTAAATTATAATTAATATCGCCTACTATTTTAATATTATCATCTTTCTTATGAGATACCTTAACTAATTTATTTTCACCTGTTATAACATCTTTATACATAGTAATAACTGTTAAAGCCATCATTGTTATATTTTCTGATATTCCATATATCATATTATTTAAACTACTATTTATTATTTGTTTGTGATTATTTAAATATAATAATTCATTTTGAAGTATCTTGTTTTGAAATACTAAAAACGGGGTCGAATCCTCTAATTTTAAGTTTTTTTTCCTATTAAAATTATCGATGCGTTGATTAACTTCATTTACTTTTTTTGAAATAATATCATGTAAATCGTTTATTTTCTTTATATTATTTTCTATCTTCGTAATATTCTCATTCATATTATAAAATGATATATTTTATAATATTAAGTATTAAAGCCTCGTAATATTTATTTTAAAATAAAGTTTGTTAATTATTTAAAAAGTTTTTATTTATTAATTGAAAACAAGTTACTTTCGTTTAGCAGGAGGTTCAACACTCTCTGTATTTTCAATATAAGTCGCGGCTTCCAGTAGCAGACTCACATTTTCAATAGTTTTTGGAACAATTGGGATATGTCGGCGTGTCATATAATTAGTTGTACTGGCTGTTTTATCTTGTGCTTCTTTTTCATCCATTAGTTTATTAATTTTATCAAACATTATGACACAATTGAGTTTGTAATAATTTATTTGAATTTCTTTAATAGATTTTTGAATACTCTCAGCATTAAATTCTACATTCTCATGTGGTTTATTAAATATATTACGTTCAATATGACTTTTCATATATTCAAATATTTTCTTATGATAAATAACATTGATATTATTTAAATATTTAATATCATTTTGATATTCATAAAACATTTTATCATTTATATTAACTAAAACATTCATATCATTAAATTTAATAAAAAATTTTTTATTAGTAATAATCACATCTGAATGACTCTTAATATAATCTTGTGTATATTTTTCTCCAACTAAAATATCGAACTGGTTATAATCATCTAAACATATATCACAATTATCCAGTTTATTCAAATAGTTATAATAAATAACACCACATGCTTTACCGAAACGCGCTGTCCATCCTGTTTTAGTAAAAAAGTCATTTAATTGATTAGAAATAGCATTAATAGTATTACAATAAGCTTTGTTCATATCAGTAGTATTCATAATTTATTTATAATATTGTAATTATTAAAATAATATTTCAATTTTTATTAAAAACAGTGAAGTAGTTTTTTCTGATAATAAATAAATGCGTTGGTGTTAATATAATTTCATTCGTTTAAATGCAGGCTCAGGTGATACAGGTTGTGCTTTATTTATTGGAATAGGTTTAATTATATTAATATTATTAGGAGTAATAGTTTTTAACATATAATTGGGGTCATATATTGTAGGTGGGTCCATACTTTATTATAATGACTATTATTAAAAAAATAAATCAATTTTTATAAAATATATAGCCAAGCTATATATTTTATAACTGTTAATAGGATATATATAAAAAATAAGTTTTTTATATAGTCCTATCAATTTTTATAGGTTTAATCAATAGTATTCATCATCTGAAAAATATTTACGAATACTATTATCAATTTTATCAATTATATTTGAATCCAAATGTAATTTATCAATCCAATACTCTACATGTTCCATATTATCTTTTAAATCTTTAATTTTATCATACAGTATATACCTGAATTTACTATTATTTAAAATCAGATATTCTTTAGTAAAAATATAATTAAACATATTAATTAAATTTAATACTCGTAATTGTGTAGTTTCACTTAACTCAAACAATTCAATCAATATTTTAATATTTATTTCAGCTGATTGACTAGGTTGTTCATAATTACAATACTGAAATAAACTATTAATTGTTCCATCAAATGAAAACAATTTATATTTATTAATATCTTCACAAATATTATCAATATTAAAAGTATACATAAACATATCTTCACCAATATAATAAGTATACATAAACATATAAGTTAAAGGATTATTCAATATATTTTTTTGAATATTTTTACATAACATGAATTTATTACACATATCATCACTATCATCATCGCATGGGCAATTATTATGAACATAATTATATGCAGCAATTTCAGCTACATTGAATGAACTATTAAGAAAATCATTAGATAAATTATTTTCTTTAATAAAATTCTCCAATATTAATTGATTGTATTCAACACGGTCTGTGTATGAATCAAAATTAATAATATTTTCTTCATCATAATTATAATGATAATAATCATGATTATCTTCATAATTATATTCTTCATAATCACTATAATATTCATCATTCTGTTTGAAAAAATTAATAATTAAATCTAATGATTTCAAATAATTCATATAATCAATATCGCGTATTTTATTCTTAACATTTTCAATGGTGCTAAGTAGTATAAGATAAAAAGAATTTAATACTTCATCCGAATCCTTTTTATAACTCATATTTTGTTTTAAATTATCAACAGCTTTAATAAATGATTTATAGGCCTTTTTAGATGAGTGAACCTTATAATTAGTAATTATCATTTCTATCTCTTGAAGTTGTTCCATAATACTATTAATATTAATAGTATTAATAAAAAAAATCAATTTTTATTAAACTATTAATAACTGTTAATCCACTTTATTCAAAATCTAAATAGATTTTGAATATGTGTATCAATTTTTATGTGTGTTTTTTAAAATAAAGATGTGTTATCTAATGAAGGCTCTTATATTCAGCCAAAGCTTCTTTCATTTTCTGTGAATATTGCGGTTCGAAAGAAAAATCTTCAATCGTGCCACCATTCTCAAGATAATGTTCAAGCTGTTCATCATACATGACTGGATTATAAAAGATGGACATCATATCGTATTCGAATAGTTTGTTTTTATTGGATTGCTTGGCCATCTCCTGATAATCCAAATCAAACAATGATTCAAACGATTGATTTATAACTAGTCCTTCTATTATATTTCGTGTCCGTACTTCGTTAAAAACAATACCTTGTTTCAACTGTTTTTCAATGTATGAAAAACAGTTTGGATTATTGCGTGTTAATACAAAATAATCCATTTCCGTAAGTGACCTAAATGTTTCTAAATACGAAATTGCATTTGGATTTTGCAATAAACCTGAATAGCTAATCAATGTTGGATGTTTAAGCAAAAAATACATAGCTGATGGATTTGCGCTCAAATTAAACCGGTCAATTTTATCCAAGTTTTGTTCAAGAATTTGCATTGCATCAGGATTTGTGTTCATACACAAACCACTCCAATCAACCCCCACAAGATTATTCTTAATAATCTTCATGGCAGATGGATTTGATGACAAATTCAACCGATTAATTTTATCCAAATTTTGTTCAAGGATTATAATTGCATCCGGATGAGTATTTCCAGAAAATGCATCCCAATCAATCTTATCAAGATTATCCTTAATAATCTCAATAGCTGATGGATTGTAGGAAAGAGGCCTCCATTCAATTTTATCGAGATGCTTTTCAAGGATTCTAATTGCATATTCGCAAACATTTTCAGACAAAATAGTCCAATCTATTATGTCAGGATGTGCCTCAAGAAATGCCATAACAGCAGGATTATGGCTCTTAGCCATAATCCAGTAGTGCGACTCTTCGAACATGGGCATCTTAAGCTCAAGCAAATGACCAATATTAGGATTACTATTAAGAACTAACCCATCCAAATTAATCATCGATGGATTTGCCATCATCAGATTAATTGCATGATTGCTAGGATGCCTGGATATCCAATAGTAGTCATCAGGCGTACATGTGGTAATTGATGCGTGTGGGTTTGAATAACTAGAACTAACTAATCTAGTTAGTTGAGATGATTTACTACACATAGTCTCGAATAGTGCTTTAAGCAAAGGATATTTGTAAATGGTAGGAATAGAAAGCATATAATCTTCGACTTATAGAGACTATTAATAAAAGAATTTTTCAATTTTTTTATTATAGTTTATAAAAATTGATTCGTAGCTATGAAAAATCATAGATTTTGCATAGACAACGGATTAACTTTATAAACTATAGAGCTAAGCTCTATAGTTTATAAAAATTGAAATAATTTATTAATATCATATCTTAAATAAAAAAATCTTTATGGCTTTTACTCATCGTAAATACTACCTTGGTTCTATTAGTTCTAAGAATTTCTATTATAAAAACGCTATTTTTTCTTATTATCAGACGGCTATGGCTATATTCTGTTCTGTCTTGCCAGCTGAGATTATTGATATTATTCTGTCGTATGTCTGTTCGTCGCTGTCTGTATTTGCAGCTAATAACACGATTTACTACATTAACCCACGCGATAATTCGATTATCAAGACACTGCCCTCAACATTGGCTTATAACTACGGAAGGTTCGACAAGTTTATCTATGCTGTTTCTGATGACGGTATGACTATATATTGTATCCGCAATGATTATCATGCTATTAACAATATGGTTATTGAATATCTTTGCGAAGAACAAACAGACCCTCATCAGCCAAGTGATGTAGATACTACAACCAACCGGTATATGTATTGCTACAATTATCGCAATGAGCTTGCAACTCCGGTTATGAATGTTATGGCACCTACAATTTTATCACTCAGTCAAAATGGTGACCGCATTGCGACTGTAATTAAACGCGACTGTCCTTGCATAGCAATCTATGTTGCTAAAACAAAGGCACTTATTACTGAAATCAGGGTTGAAGATACTGAGATGCATCATTTAAATATGGCATATGTGTCACTTTCTCCGAACAATAACATTGTCATGGCAATTTATTTTGACGGTAGTTATACTATCTGCCTGTGGGATATTAGCACTGGTGCGATTCTATTCAAACATACTTTTGCAATTGGAATGTTTATTGACAATAAGATTGTCTGGAATCCGAGTAGCACTAAATTTGCACTTCCACTTGTAAATGAAGCAAATCCACAAATTGATTATTACAGTTCGTCTATTGTTTTTGGAACAGTAACCAACAACACATGGTCTATTCATCAAAGCGAACAGGTCCAAGGTGAATTTGATGAACTTTTGTGGATTACTAATGAAAAGTTCGCATACAATATTAACCATAATATTTTCATTAGTGATGGTATTGGACAACCATTTGTGTCTATTCCAAACTCTTACAATGATATGGTAAATATTTATGCATCAAACGATGGTCATCTGATTGTTAGGCATCATCTTGCATCACCAGAAGCAGATGATGAAGATGACGAACTATATTTCGATGTTAGTCTTGAAGAGACTGTTGCAGAACCAGATGTATTGGTTGACATTCTGTCATTCTAATTAACCCACATTTCTTTTATAAATTAGCCGTTGTTTACATAACACATATGGGTAATGTGCAGTTCAAAATTGTTAATTTTGAACTTCACACCAAAGATGTTATATTTGCTTTGTGAATTAATAATTCAAAACAACCGAAGGTTATTATCGATTTTGAATCTAACCGAAGGTTATCATAACACATATTAATTCTATATTAGATGTGTTATGTTTTATAAAATAAAATATTTAACTGCGATGTCCATTAATAATCATATCAATCGCTGATTCAGAACTATGATTATTCTGAATCAAAGAATCATAATATTCAAAATCAAAATTCTTGCAAATATTATTCTCTAGCAATAAGAGAATATGATTATCCCTAATACCTTTATTTTTCAATTCAATACATTGCATTATGTAAGAATCATCGAAATCATCAAACATAACTAATTCATTTGTAATATAAATGATTTGATTTTCATCAAAATTATTTTGAAGTAATTTAATCATTGTATTCAATTCAGTTTCAGTTCGATGTGTTTCGCATATTAATTCCAAAATATAATTCTTTTCCGTAATCATTTTATAAAGTTTAATGCATAATTCAATTTCGACTTCATTAAACTTTTCAACCAAACTGAATGCAATATCTGAATCAATACCATCATTAATCAATTGTTGCGTTTTTTCAATTTGTAGTTGAGTAAATTCATTTATCATCTCAATTGCATTTATAATACTGATACTATATTGTTCATATAATTCAAAAACTTTATCAACATTACTTTCACTAACATATGCTGCTACAGATTCTGCGTCGGTAAAACTTAGTCCACGGTTAATATATGTTTGCATTAATTCAATTTGATGTTCATCCAATTTCCGAATCATCCTATAACATTCCATATAATTATTACCCAAATTAACATAATGAATAAATTTATTATATTTATCCAATGTCAAATAGCTAGCAATATGTGCGATATTAGTATCATATCCCTTTGTAATTTGTAGATAATAAAAATTGGCCAATAATATCCTAATAGAAAAAGCTTCCGTATTATAATTCGATTTATAATATTCAAATAATTGTAAAGGTTGTTGTAATTTGGTATTAGTAATATTTGCTAAATAATTACCAATCTTCTTCATAATATCTACTTTAGTATCAATACTATAAACAGATTTATCATAATACTTATTACCATAAGCTCCCAAAATAACAAAATAAATTATATTTTTTTTGTTATTTTTGATTAATTGTGTAACAATCTTATCTATATAAGCTTTATAAATATTAAATACATATTCATTACTCTCAGCATAATTAATAATATCATTAACATTAGTAAACATATCAAATACTGCCAAAATTAGTTCTTGAGGTAAACGTGTCATATGAGATGTATGAAAAGACATACAATTTTATTAATAATAATAAGGCTAAATATATTCAATTTTTATTATTAATAAAATAACAATATTAATCACTGTCTTCATCACTTTCTTCATCATTTGCTTCATCATATTCTTCGTAATTTTCATGTTCTTCAATAATTCTATCAATGGCCTCTTCAGAAGTATGATTATCTTTAATCAAAGATTCATAATATTCATAATCAAATTTTTTATAACAACTCGATTCTACTAAATATAGAATATGTTGTTCACTTATGCCTTTATTTTTTAATTCAATACATTTCATTATACTATATTCATAATCATCATTATCAACCAATTCATATGTAATATAAATAAGATCATCTTCTTTAAAATTATTTTCAGCCAATTTAAGCATTATATTTAATATAGTTTCATCGCGATGTTCTGAAGCTATAAGGCGTAATGTAAGATTATCATTAATATCATCATCATCATCATTTTCCTTAATTAATATCTTGGATAATTTAATAAAAATCTCAATTTCAGCATCAGTAAACTTTTTAACTAAATTATATGCAATCTCTGAATAAAGATTATTATCGCTTATTAATCGTTTAGTTTTTTCAATTTGTATTTCATTAAAATTATCTAGCATAGATACTGAATCCAAAATACTAATAGAATATTCATCATGTAATTCAAATACTTTTTCAACATCTCCTTTCCTTAAAAGTAAAATACTTTCCAAGTCATAAGAATCATAATTTGATAAATAATTACCAATTTTTTCTGCAATATCTAATTTAGTATCAATATTATAATTATTATTAAAATACTTATTATAATAAAAACTCCAAATTATATTATGAACTTTGTTTTTTTTATTATTATTGATTAATTGTTTAAGTATTTTATCAATATTGGCTTTATAAATATTAAATACATATTCATTACTCTCAGCATAATTAATAATATCATTAACATTAGTAAACATATCAAATATTGTCATAATTAGTTCCTGAGGTAAACATGTAATATGAGATGTATGAAAAGACATACTTTTATTAATAATATTAATAGGGGTTACAATAATCAATTTTTCTAATATATTAGAAAAATTGATTTCGTTGGACACCCTAAACTAAATCTTTAGATTTAGTTTAGATAGGTGTCAACGCTTATCAAAGGTTTTTAGATATATATAGAAAATCTTATGATTTTCTATCTTACTAAAAAAAATTGATTTAATATATTAATATATTTAATTTATTAATAAATAATGGTAACTCATGGATATGTCATTTTTAAATATAAAGGTATTTACTATGCCTTTTATAATCATTCTGATTCTTATTTTGAAGGATTAGGTAATAATATTGTAAATGAAATTTATCATATGATTAATAAAAAAATGGTTGATAATTATAAAGAATTATTATTGCGTATTCCATTAAAAGGAAATGATGATGGCGAAAGATATGTATATGAATTAGAATATCTTTTAAAATTTCCAGAATATTCTCAATATTTTACATCTAAAAATGAGCCTTCTAGTGAATATACTTATACTATTGATTTTGATAATGATAAATTTATTGCTAATAAATACCATGAAAATATTTATATTTTTAATCTATATGATATTCCACTTGATTGGTATGAAATTACTCAAAATAATTCAAATTATGAAGATTCATCAGATGAAGAAGATAATTCAAATGAAGCTATTTTAAATAAAATAGAAGAACTTAATAATGAAATTGAGAAATTAAAAATGAAATTATCAAAAAAATAATTTTTATTTATAAATATATTATATATATGGAAAAGAAATATTTAAAATATAAGATGAAATATTTAAAATTAAAACAAATGTATGGTGGAGTTAATACTCCTCCTAATGCAAATATGGTGGAAATAAAAGTAGACACAGCTAAAGAAATAGCTGATGCATATTCTGCATATATGTCTCGTGAGGGAGCAGCTGCATCAGCAGCTACTGATTCTACAGTAACTCATAAAAAAATAGGAGAAGGTTCAAGTGGGTGTGCTTATACACCTGTATTTAAATGTATTCATCCTGAATGTATTAGTTCTACAGGTTTAACCGGTTCTAAAAGTGATAGATGTAAATATGGTATAGGTAAAATTATGGAAGAAAATGTTGCAGATTTAGAATATAATAGATATATTCTATTAGATATAGACAACATAGACCCAACATTTAGATATCATTTTAAACAACCACATAAATGTAAACCAGAAATAACAAAAGCTGATATATCAAACTGTCCTATACACATAACAAAACCAACTATGTTAATATATGATAATGGAGAAGATGATATTCAAAAACTATTAACTAAAATAGTGTATTCAGGTAAACCTGATATAATGAATAAAATAAAACAAATATTAAAAGGATTGTTAAATATAGTCGAGGGTATTCGCATATTTAATCAAAATGGTGTATGTCATCTTGATATAAAAACTTCAAATATAACATCATCTATATCATCAGTTGATGCATTAGATAGATTACATATGAGATTAATTGATTTTGGAATGGCTGTTAAATATAATATACCAATAACTCCAGAAGACGTATTTAATGGAACAAATGGATATGGTGCTAATTATATTAAAGACATTATTGAACATTTTTTTTCATATTTTTCTTTAGATATGTTATTTATAGGTTTATTTAATGATAATGAGTCAATACAATCACAAATGGATTATATTAATAACACGCTTGGACTCTATTTAAATCATATTGAAAGAGCTGCTATACAGTATGAAGGTCGTATAAATTCTTGGTATGAGATGAATAATTTTACTAAAGAAACTATACGTTTAGAATTATTTGATTTATTTAATTATAAAACAAAAGAAGATATTATATTAAAATTTTTAGAAACACATGATACATTTCAATTTACTTTAATGTTAGTTGAAATTTGTAGTTTTATAACTACACCAACTATAGAAGCTGCATTAAATAATTTTATTAATAATACGAATGGATTTCATTATAATCCCTATAAAAGAAGTAAATCTGTTAATTTAATAGACCATTATAGTCAATTCTTAAGAGAGATAGAAGTTATTTAATTTCAATAAATTGATGTACACAACTGAAACCATATTGTATACCATTTTCTGTTTGAAATGTGCATGGAAAATTTCCATTATGTTGAATCTGTCCAATATGAATTAATTTACCAAATTTAATTTCATGGTTAAAATTAGCACGACCAATTGCTTTAATTTCATAATTTTCACATAACCGTAATCTTGATTTTATTTCATGTGCTTGATGGATTTTATGAATAAAATTTAATATTTGTTCATTAGTATACGCATTAGTATTAATATAATAAAAATACCGAAAATTATCAACAGTTAAATTTTCTATATTTCCATCTGATTGAATAAGATTGTCATAATAAGTTGTAGGAACCCTAAGCGTATTCAAACTAAATCGACAATAAGGACATGAATTATTATTATTAATATTTACCCAACTATTCATACATGTATTATGAAATACATGATTACATGGAAGAATAATAGTATCATTTACCAATGGTTCATAGCAAATAGAGCATTCAGGGTGTTTCATATTATTATTATTATTATTATATGAATATAAAATATCAATTTTTATTGGGATAAAAAAAGCAAAACTACTGAAATCTATTATAAAAAAAGTGGATTCTATCAATATATAATTATATGATTATAATTATATATATAATTAATATAATTGAAATTATTTGTAATCGTCTCTTGATTCCTCTGGGGTTGAGGTTGGGTACTGCGTATGTTCAAATCTAATCGACAATAAGGACATGTATTGCTCTCCTGTATCCACCTATTCATACATGTTGTATGAAATATATGATTACAGGGGAGAATAAAAGTATCATTAACTAATGGTTCATAACAAATAGAGCATTCAGAATGGTCATTGTTTTCATGATGTTCCATATAATAGTATTTTAATTAAAGGTATAATAGGGCTATTTTATTTCAATTTTTATGGGATTTATAATAGACTTTGTCTATTATATTAGAAAGTAATAAGCTATTAATAATAAAATAATTATTTAATCAATATTATCCCATTGCAATTCAAAATCTAAACTTTTCTGTTCTTCAGAATTAAGTGGATTAACAGTTAAATC
>JACCDO010142411.1_pt1 | contig 11194 bp, 11 predicted proteins | sample 7446101 | NCBI WGS metagenome assembly JACCDO01 (sample SAMN15323440, study PRJNA562643) | freshwater metagenome | isolation source: river surface water | place: USA:Blue River Watershed | collected 2017-08-16
AGCTGGAGCACAACCAGGAGCACAACCAGCAGCACCAGCTGGACCGGTCGCAAAAGCAATATCGTCAATTTCCATTCCTGGTAAACTTTCTAAATATAAACCACCTAGGAGTGTACCTACAAGTGTAAAAAGTAGTGTAACACGCATGACCTCTGATATTAATAAATTAGTAAATTCATACAATTCAACTAGAAATAGTTTAGTAAAAAATATAAGTCTTCAGAAGAAACTTATTCCTAAGTATAATAAAGAATGTTTCCCTGTCTGTAATATTAAGAAATGTAGTTCTTGTACTACTCGAAATATACAAATTGAAAAACTTGTAAGTGATGTTCAATCTACAGTATCATATTTAAATTCGATAAAGCAGTCTATAGATGTAAAAAAAAGTGAATTACAAAACTTAATAAGTTCTAGTAGTTCAGTTTCTGGCTTCTGGGATATTATCTTTAGGCCATTTGAAGCATTTGAAGCATTTACAGTTGATGAAGGACTCAATAGTGAATTAACAGAAAATAAAATATCGGCATCTAACAAGAAAGCTAACAAACTAAAAACAACAAGTAAAATGTCAAATAATCGTATGCGTAATGAAGATATGGAAACCACTACCACAATGATGGCAGATGAAGATATGGAAACCACTACCACTCGTAAAGCCACCAGTAAAAAGCCTAAAAAAGTAGCTAAGCGTTCCCTAGAGAACGAAGATATGGAAGAAGAAACTACTACTTCTACTATGATGGTAGAGGAAGACGGTGAAATTGACGAAACAACCGAACGTGGCCCTGACGGCGATATGGAATCAGAAGATGATGAATCGGAACCCACCGAAGAAGTCACTGAAGGATTCAGCGGTTCCCTGTCTTATCGTTTCGGACACCTCAGCACTGTCCTCAAATCACTGCTCCTTGCCCTCATATACTGGCTTCTAACTAACACCGCCGGTAGCGCATACGTTGCTAAATTAGCTAAACGTGTTGGTGCCAGCACTTGCGTTGTACAGGTTATCCTCTTCTTTGTACTCGCGTATATTGTATTGATGCTTTAGGGCTCTAGCCATGCTCGGAATCAACTGCTTTAATTCCCGTTTTTTCTCTTGTTAATTACTAAATAACTAAATAACATCCCAATTAGAGATTATATAAAGTTGATTATCGGAATGAGCAACACACCTAATGTATATGATTACCAAAATGAAGTCATCGGTGCGCAACATGTAAACGCACACGAAGGGTTCGAACCGGTAACCGGCGACTTGTTCAACACTAACATAGTACTGAAAACTATCCTATTTTCTATGCTATTCTATATTGTCAATAGCCCGGTGACTGGCCATATACTAGCCCGAAGCCTCCGTAACATAATTGATATAAACCTTCTGCAGACCTTTATATTCGCCGCTGGATTTTATATCATGACTTTATACCTTTAATGAACGGCTAGAGGCTATCCAATTAATAAGAATGGTAAAAAAAACAAAGGAAACGAGTGCCACTAGAGATACGTTACCGTCTCCTGTGCCTCAAAGTCAAAGATGAAATCCCTGATATGTGCAGGGATTGCAATGCTGTTCACCTCACCGTTATTAAGAAACCCGTTCTTAATGGCAGCAAAGTTGACAGATGCTGTCTTGCAAGAGATAGAGTAATCTCCTGCATAAGTAACCGTGACATTGTTCATTGTCAGCCACTTAACAATCTTATTCCGCTCAGTAGTACTGATGCGGAAGTTCAGAAAATTGTCAAGTGTAACCGGGGTATTGGGTCCATGTCCATAGTCCTTCTTCTTGGTGATGACCTCAAAGTAAAGGTCGTTTGAATCCATTGTTGACCGTTCAAGATTTGGACACTTGAATTTGAACATATTTTATGTAATACTTTCATTTTTTGTTAAAAATCTTGATAATTATCGTTTTTAATTAAACAATATTGGCAACTTGTTTAGTAAAAAATTATATAGACTACCTATAAAATAACTTTACTCCTCTATCCCTTCGAATTTACCAAAATGGACGACTTACTAAGTATATTCATCATCGTATCCCTCCTACTTATGGCACTTATCGGTCTTATAAAAGCCGATTCATTCATAGGAATCATGCTAAGTTTCCTATTACTCGTATTCACTGCATACGTTATAGTATACATTTACTAACCCGGCCATTTCTCAATTTAAACGCGAAACCACCATGGTTCCCTAATACCTACCCTATTCGCACAATACAACATAACACCTTGTGTCACTATGTCTTCCGAAACACAATCCGCTACTGATAACAGCAATAATGTATTTCATCTCTGGACCACCAAGACCGACCCCCTTAAGAATCTCAGCGAACTTCTACGCGACCTGCTAACAGAAGGTAACCTGGAATGTACGCCTGAAGGTATCCGCCTAATGAGTGTTAGCTCTAACCGTACAGTGCTAGTCCATATGAAGCTATTCGGTGATAAGTTTGAGGAATACTATTGCAAGGAAACCATTAACCTCGGTCTCAATATGGAAGAATACTTCAAGATTGTCAAACTGGTGGAAAAGAACGAGACTATCCGGTTCTATGTTTCGGAAGATGACAAGAACACTCTAGCCATCCAACGTTACAACAAGGAAGAGGACATCCGCAATACCAAGTTTATCAAGCTCATGGATATCCCTATTGCCAATATGCGTATCCCACAGATTCAGTATGAAAGCGTTATTGTCATGAATAGCGGCCGATTTCAGAAGATTTGCAAAGAGATTTTCAACTTCAGTGACAAGATTGAGATTATTAGTACCGGCAATGTACTATACCTCAAGGCTCATAAGGAAAACGTGTCCCAAGAGATTTGCATTAAGCCTACCAATACTGATGGTGGTATGAAATACGAAAGCTGTGACAATAAGGACGAGATTATCACCGGTGTTTTCAACCTTAAATACCTTGTCCAGTTCAGCAAATGCGTTAACCTATGCAATAACGTAAAAATTCACATCAAGAACGACTACCCGCTACTTGTCGAATGCGAAGTTGCCAAAATTGGCCTTATTCGTATCTGTCTGGCCCCTGAAGTCGAAGAGGTCTAGCCACTCATACCTTAGTATTATATATTTTTGCTATTTGCTATTTGCTATTTCAATAACTAAAAACTAAAGCATAAAAACTAATATTAACCGCTCAATCAGCACTGTGAATCTTGAATAGAAGTGATTTATCCCGGAATATACATGCATCCGGGAATGCATCAACTGATAGCTTGTCACCAGGTACTGGTGATGAAAGCCATACCTTCAATATATTATTATTCTTTTTAGGACTAATACTAATGCCATTAATTCCATAAGGTACAAGACAGTTAAGTCCACCCGAAATATACATGGCACACATATTCTCCCAACATGCCACTACATCATCTTTATCTACCTTCCATGTAACACAACCACCGGCGTTATTTGCTGGGTCTTCCCATGTAGGCTTCACACCCTGGCGCATAATGAAAAACATAGCATTCAGTAACATCTTTGGCCGTGCTGTAATTGCGTTCATTAGAGTCCAGAACTCATCAATAGTATTGAAACTGAATATTTCACTATATGAATTAATCGTCCAGTCTTGGTCGGTTGAACTATGAAACCATAGTGTATATGTATTGGGCAAAGGACTAGTTAGACTCAGTTTGCTTTCTGCCATTGTTATATAAACTATGTTTGTATTTGGTTTAGTTGTTTTACTGATATAATGGTTATTCTATTAACAAGGTATTTTTAAATTCGGTTTAAACCAATTAATTAACGAGGCCAAAAAAATAATATGATATTATAAAAGTAATTATCAATATAATATTCGCAAACTCACAAAACCAGACCAATAATATGGATATGTTAATCCCCCTCTTATTTATAGTCGTACTCGCTGTCATATATGCGGCCATGTTTAAAGAAGGTGTACATCGCGTAACAATCGTCCTAGGTGCGCTAGCCGTCGTGTTAGCCTTCTGCTTCTATCAGACAGGTTGCATGACCAGGCTGCGCCAGCGTATCGGTCTCAAAGAAGGCTTCACCGGCGCACCAGTTGATTACGCTCTTGGTCGCTGTGGTGGGTTCAACTACGGTAAACTCAGCAACAATGCCATGCCACTAACTGGTAACTTTGACGGTCTCCGCCTTAAAAACGGTGCCAAGCCCGATTACAGCCTACTTAGCCAGGATAAAGTTGCCTATCATAGTCCAGTCGGTGACGCATATGCTCTAAACCCTGACCCCAGTGCCAGCGCTGGATATCCCACAGTAGATGGCACTAAGAATACACCTCACCATATGTTCATGTTTGCATATAACCGCAGCAGCCCGGAATGCTGCCCAAGCACATTTAGCAGCGACCGCGGTTGCGTATGTATGAGCGATGCCCAACGCAATTTCATTAACCGCCGCGGTAACCAGAAATCCTATAATGAAAATCCCGATTTTTAAGCTCGGATAAATTCTGGTTATTAAAATTGTTTTTTTAAGTTTATGAATTTATTTGATATTATACAACAACTCTAACAGGAACCATATACAATACAATCATCAAATTACACCAAACATGAGCTTCTGTGACGCAATGAAGATGTCATCTATGGCCACATCTACGCTTTCAAAGGGTATGTCAAAGGCAACACGTGGTCTTTCATCCAAGAAAAGTGGCAGTGCATCCACTAAGCCAATGACAAAGGAAGAAACAAATGAAGTGACCATCAATCACTTTTACTTCAAGATTATGAGCTATATTCACCAGAAGCACCGCGACCACATGCGCACAAATGCAACGGGCTCCCAGTTTAGCCAGGAATTCAACCTCGTGCATGATATGGGCATGAAGCAAATCTTCGAGAAGAACATCGACGTTGCCAAGGCTGTTCTTGACAAGCTTCGTACTGCTTGCACAGAACAACACTACACATTTGCCACATGGCAAGATGCTAACTCCAATCTAGCGGCGTTTGTTGTCCGTGTAGCCAGCCAAGCGCCCGTTCCAGCAGATGCATGCACACCCACAGTCTAGCCTAAGAATACATACCCAGTGGTGGCCGGTTACTTAATACATGTGATTTATTTTTTAACATCTTATCAATCAACTGATTACTTATATTTAATGGCCATTTACAGTCCTTAAGCTCAGAAATTCCGTCTATAACACTGTGTATTTTATGTCTAGAACCCATAGGGGCGACAGACGTTAATTTGACGATATTTAACTGACTACAAACTTTTTCCAACCGGCGCTTAATTTGCCTAACACCCTGTTCATGCGCGACTAGACCGTCATAATTGATTATATATGTTAAGTTATCATCAGTGAATACAACGTCCGGATTGTTACCATCTGACCCCTGTAAACAATATGTGGCTAGAAGCTCGGGCAATAAATATTCCCGCGCAATAGTTAGTTTTTCCGTAGGTGTAAACCCGTTAACATATATAAGCTCCATGCGGTCTAGCAGAATGGGATTCACCTTAGTAATATCATTAAAGCTAAATACAAATATAGCCTTGCTGAGGTCAATGTTGATATTGCCTAAGTATTTGTCCTGAAATAGGGTATTTTGACTCGGGTCGGTTAAATGGATTAACAAATTGGCGACCTCTTCACCTTTTCTAGTATCGGAAACCTTATCCAGTTCATCAAAGTAAAATATCGGATTCATACACTTGGTCTTTTTTAGCATATCCACAATTTTACCTGGCGTGGAACCCTCATATGTATATCCATGGCCATCCAGGAAACTAGAATCAGTTGCACCACCAAGACTCAAGAACGCAAATGGCAATCCCAACGCCTTACTCATACCGTCCTTAATAATCGTGGTTTTACCAACACCTGGTGGTCCATATACTGCAAACACATTACCGGATTTGGCTGGGTTGGCTATCATCTTACTTATAATCTGAATGATAACATCCTTAGTCTCATTCTGGCCATAGATAACCCGGTCCATTACCGTGCGGGCATTGGCTAGATACTCAGGGACATCCGGTCTAGCCACCTGTAAATTCCGATACTCACCCCACGGAATCGCCATAACAGTATCTAGCCAATTCTTCACCTTATAGTAATCGCCGGTCCCCGGCTCTGACTCCAGTAACTGGTTTGCCCTATATATAGCTATGTTCTTGGCATAGTTTTCCATCTTGGACGTTAATATACGGAACTTATACGGACGGTCGGTTGAGCATTCTGATTTTATATATGTTAGCGAATTTACTATATCCAAACGCTCCAGCTCAGGCGCCTGCAAAAAATGGTCCAAGTCCGTTAGCGATTTGTCACCGGCTGAATTATTGAGCTTAAGGAACTCCACAGATTGAGCGGTCAGTGCAGCCGTATCCTCCTTAGATAATTTTGATTCCTTGCAAAACGCTGCTATATATGCCTGCGGATGCGCCCTTTGTAGTACCTTTTTTACAATGTTTCCAATTGCTGTTTTGTCCAAATTTCCAGATTCTTGTTCAGATTCCGAGTCAGTATTAAGGTGTTCCTGTATTTCAGTGCACTCTTCTTCATTAAGCTCAATAACTATATTGGCTTCTTCGTCTTCGGAATGTGCACCCGGTGTATAATTTGCAGTTGACCGACGGGGTCGCTTAGTCACTGGCTCTTCCGATTCATCATATTCATCATATTCATCATATTCATCATAATTAGATTCGGTTTCTGTGTAATCAGCACTGTCTGCCAAAGTATCCGCCAGTTCGTCCATCCGCTCATATATATCCGTGATGGCCCCTTCTAGCCGTGCAGAGTTATGCTTATATTCCTTTGTGCGCTTTTCCAGTTTTTTTATTTTATGGCGCTGTTCTTCCACCTGATTACGTAGTTCAGTTATTGTAGCTTCCATGGATTCCTGGTTAGCTAGTAATTGTTCATGTCTACGCTTTCTAGCCGAGCTTCGTGTATTGGCCGCAGGGGTTAGTGTATCAGTGTTATTTATAATTGAATTAGTTGACATGACAACTCGGCAAATTGTTTGACTGGCTTTGAATTGGTAATTTAGTGAATAACCTAAATTTACCTTATGTTAGTAAATTTATTTAATGTTTGAACGAAAGATTAAAACATAATTTAATAATGTTTAGCAATGCTAAATAGAGAAAAATGTTTCACAATTGCCATTTTCTTTTTTAGATGGTAATGGTTTGTCTAACAACAACATATCAAAACGCTGTTTAAGCTTAGTCTGATAATACATTAATAGATATCCTGATACAACAATACCCTTAGTTTCTTTTAACATACTATGTTTGTAACCATATTTACCATCTAGTGGGAATGGAATTTTCTCAACAACATTACGGATTAAATAAGCTGCAATACCAGCTACCAAGATATTAATAAATAATAATGTAACACATCTTAAACGCGGTTCCAGTTTAGTTGTCTCATCTACTTCAATTTCTGGTATAATTTTGTCAATTATTCTGGACAAAGTAATTGCAACTATTACATGTAAAACAGATACATATGCTATTGCAATAAATTTTATAAGTAACCAGGCTTCAATCATTTTAAGTTATGTTGTAATTATTTACTATGTATTATTATTTATTAACATAATATTATTGGAAAATAAGATATTAAGTGTTAGTAGGTAATTTATTTAATAGTAATAAATCAAATCGTTGTCTTAGTTTAGTCTGATAGTACATTAATAAGAAACTTGATATTATTATATTAGTTCGTTCTTTGAGTCTTCCATATTTAAAATCATGTACGCCATCTAATGGAAATGGTATTTTTTCAACAGTGTTTCTTATAAAATATGCACTGATAGTAATCATTATTAAATTGAGTATTATAAGGCTTATACACCGGGCACGGGGTTCAGTATTTGTAGTCTTATCGATTTCAATATCTGGTATTATTCTGTCAATTAATCTTGATACAAATAGTGCCACTACAACATGTATTAATGTGACATACGCAATTGCTAATAATTTAATAGGTAACCACGGTTCTATCATACTCACACGTGCTATATCACCTATTTGAGTTTTATTATCAAACAGATATATTTTACATTAGCCAAAAATTACCAGTTTTTTTTTACACTCAAATAAAATTGAATTATAATTTCAAATTAAAAATAAAAAAATATAGTAATAAACACCCGAATCTCCAATCACCAATAGCTAACCACATACATAATGTTTTCAACTACCAATCAACAACACGAACTAAGTACGATTAAAAGTATCCAATTTGGTATACTTAGCGATGAGCAAATCCGAAAAAATTCGGCTGTTGAAATTACAGATGGTACATTTTATGACAGCAATGGTGACCCTAAACTTAATTCACTATTTGACCCCCGCATGGGTGTTATCGAACGTGCCCGGATTTGCAAAACCTGTGAACAGGACTATATATTCTGTCCCGGACATTTTGGCCACATTTGCTTGGCTAGACCAGTTTTCAATACCCAATTTGACGACTTCATTATCAAAATCGCCAAATGTGTTTGCGTCCGTTGTAGCAAGCTTCTAATCAACCGTGACCACCCCCAAGTAAAGAATATCGTCAAAAATACCAAAGGCCGATATGGCCAACGGTTCGATAAAATATTCCGTCTGATTTTCAACACACTTAAGGTCGAACGCTGTGGTACCACCGAAGAAGGTGCCAACCCCATCCTCGATAACTGTGGTTGCGGTGCAATTCAGCCTAGCAAATACACTAATGACCTTAGAAGCGGGTATCTCACTTTCGAATGGCGTACAGATTCAGGTGCCACCGAACTTGCTGCTGGTGCCGATGGCGGTATCATCACCCAAAAGATGAACCCCGAAATGGTACTCGCGCTCTTCAAACGTATCAGCGAAGAAGATGCCCTTACTATGGGATTCCACAAGAACTGGTGTTTGCCACATTGGCTTATTATGCAATGTGTTCCCGTTGTACCGCCCGCATGCCGTCCTAGTGTTCGCCAATACAATGGCCAACGCAGTGAAGACGATATTACGCATAAGTACAATGATATTATTAAGCACAACAACGAGCTGAAGAACCTTCTAGCCAGTGGTGGCGAAATCCCCGAACAGCACGTAGATTACAAGACTATGATGGTTCAATACCATGTTAGCACACTCATCAATAACGATGATAAACTGCTTCCCCAATCTACTACCCGCGCGTTTCGGCCAACGAAAGGTATCACAGAACGCCTAAAAGGCAAAGATGGTCGTATCCGCAATAACCTTATGGGTAAGCGTGTCGATTTCAGTGCCCGTTCCGTGATTAGCCCTGATGCCAATATTAAGGTCAGTGAACTCGGTGTCCCATTGGAAATCGCAATGAACCTGACATATCCGGAGATTGTGTGTAAATACAATATTAACGAGATGTATAAGTTGGTACGGAATGGCAATAATGTCTATCCCGGTGCTAAAAGTATCAAATATGCCAAAACAGGTAATATCCGGTTGCTAATCGATAGCAATCTAGATGATATCGTTTTGGAATACGGAGATGTGGTAAATCGACATCTTCGGGATGGAGACTATGTGTTGTTTAATCGACAACCCAGTCTTCACAAAATGAGTATGATGGGGCACAAAATCCGTGTTATGGCTGGGAAAACCTTTAGACTTAATACGGACAGTTGCGAGCCCTACAATGCGGATTTCTAAAGCTAGCAATAGCTTCTTAGTCCTCAACAGGGAGCGTTAAAAGCGTGATACTCCCTAGTAAATTCAATTCCAGGTAAAAAATGATTTAAAAATAAATTTAAGTATTCTACGGTAAGCACTAAAATCACATACATAACAACATCATTAATCGTATATAATAAATATGCCTAAAATCTGTGCAACATGTAACGTAGAATTCACACCAAAATCAAAAAATGAGCGCCACAAAGATTGTATAGATTGTGTTAATGCAAAGCGTCGTGAAAAGCACCGTGCAGAGAGACCAGATATAGTGGAATATGAAACCCTTTTGCAATCAGGAACTATCAGATGTAGAACTTGTAATCTAGTCAAGTCAGTTGATGAATTTAAGGCCAAATGTCGCACATGCAAACCATGTATGTACAAAAAAGACGTTATTTGCGTAAAGGCCAATGGATTAGATAGTATCATTAAGAGTACACAGGATAAGCTTAAAACTGAAGGACTAAAAATACATAAATCAGTGCTTTACATTAAATTACTAAATCTTCTTAAATATGAGCCGGAAAAAATAGTAAAGTTGTTTAATATACACTTTTCTAAAAACAAGGATGCTATTGTTAATCTAGTTGCAGATATTGCTAAACTAGAATGCAGTGTACCAGTGGCTAACACTGCAGCTGCATCCGCTTCAGCATCTGTTGAATCCGATGAAATACAAGAAGAAAATGACGTATTTGATGAGTCAGTATTATTTAGTCCTACTAAGAGTAATTCTGAATGTGAAAATGATACATATCAATCCGAAGATTCAGATATTGAATTAGATGAACCTGAAGATAGTGATGAAAGATTAACTACTGATATTATAATATCAACCGGTGACTGTATAAAAATTACAACACATCCACTAAACATACCAGCTTTAAAGGGACGACCTAAAATGTCTCCTGAAAAGGAAGGCGTTATCAAAGCCTGTAGAACGAGATTACGACGCATCTTTAAGAGCAAAGGCATTGGAAAACAGAAACACACCCGTGAATATATCGGCTGTGATTATGAGTTCCTAATGAAATGGCTATCGTTCAATCTACAGGAAGGCATGACTTTGGAAAACCGTGGTGCCGTATGGCATATTGACCACGTATTGCCAATTTCAACGTTCGATATAGGTCAGGATATGAATCATGTGTGTTTTCACTGGGTTAATTTAGCTCCACTAACTGCAACAGAAAATCTATCAAAGGGTAACAGAACACAATACGAACAAGTATGCGCACATTTTGAAAATTTGGTAAAGTTTCTTAAACAAGAAAATATGAGTTTAGAACCTCAATACCTGGAATTATTTGCGAGACACCTTATAAAACGGGAAGTCCCTTAGAGCCTTAACTACTATTTCTAGTTGGTAACTTCTAGAAAGAACACGGGTAATGACCGTAAACAATAGTAATAACGTTAAGGATTGGGTAATCCGAGGGTAAATTAGCCTACTTCCGCTATGCAAGGAAGAAGTTAATCCCACAACGACTGTGGATTTATAGTAGTTTCATCTTATCATACT
>JACCDO010198193.1_pt1 | contig 11193 bp, 11 predicted proteins | sample 7446101 | NCBI WGS metagenome assembly JACCDO01 (sample SAMN15323440, study PRJNA562643) | freshwater metagenome | isolation source: river surface water | place: USA:Blue River Watershed | collected 2017-08-16
AAAGCGTCTGTCCCTAGACGTCTTCAACAAAGCCTCCGAGCTCGCCGAGAAAGCCGGGCTCATCCTGGCCGACACCAAGTTCGAATTCGGAATCGACCCTGCCACCGGCCGCACCGTCCTCGGCGACGAAGTGCTAACTCCAGATTCATCACGCTTCTGGTCAAAGCAAGCCTGGGACCGCGGCGAACGCAAAGACTCTTTCGACAAACAGATTGTTCGTAACTGGCTAGCAGCCAACTGGGACCAGACCGGAACCCCACCGGCACTTCCTCGAGAGATTGTTGAACAGACCGAGGCCAAGTATGCCGAACTAGTCGAGCGCCTTACCCAGGAAGTGGCCTAGCCTACTTCTTCTTTTTCTTCAGAACCTTGGCTGCCTCAGCTGCGGCTTCTTTGGCCTTTGCCTTACGGTCCCAAATCTGAAGTGCCACTTTCAAAATGATCAATCCGATAAGCGCAAGGCATACGTTGATAAAGAGCTGAATTCCTGGATTGTCCATAGGGCGAGCATAGCGAAAGGGCTCGGGATTACTCCCGAGCCCTTCCAACTTTGTTGCGATGCTGTTACTTGTTTAGACCCTTAAGGATGTTTACAAGGAAAGCGGTTACTACGGTACCAACAGCGATTGCTAGTACGTAGGTTAGTAGGTTGCCTACTAGTGGGAACACGAAGATACCGCCGTGTGGGGCAGGTAGGGTGTTACCGAATAGACCAACTAGAGCACCGGTGATACCCGAACCGACCATGATCGATGGGATAACACGAGCAGGGTCACCAGCGGCGAATGGGATAGCACCTTCAGAGATGAACGATGCACCTAGTAGCCAAGCAGCCTTACCGTTTTCACGCTCGCTGTCGTCGTATAGCTTCTTGTTTAGAACGGTTGCTAGAGCCATACCTAGAGGTGGGGTCATACCAGCAGCCATAACGATAGCCATGATTACGAAGCCCTGGTCGTTGGTGCCAGCAAGAGCTGCAGCAAGACCAGTGGTAGCGAAACCGTAAGCAACCTTGTTAACAGGGCCACCCATGTCGAAGGCCATCATTAGACCAAGGACTAGACCAACAACTGCTAGAGCGGCGCCCGAAAGTCCGTTTAGGAATCCGTTTAGACCGTTGAATGCAGCGGCGATTGGAGCCTTTAGAACGATAACCATTGCTAGACCAGTGATGATCGAAGCAAGTAGTGGAATGATCACTACAGGCATTAGTGGACGGATCCATGATGGAACCGACCAGCGGCTGATCCATAGAGCAACGAAACCGGCTAGGGTACCACCGATTAGTGCACCAAGGAATCCGGTGCCGGTGCCTAGTGGGTTGCCGTCTAGACCGGTAGCTAGTGCACCAGCAACGAAGCCAGGAACTAGACCAGGACGGTCAGCGATAGCGAATGCTACGTATCCAGCAAGTACTGGGATGAAGAAAGCAAACGCTGCTTTTCCAAGCCAGAAAATGATGAATGCCCAGGTACCGACCGAACCGTAGTTGAAGTTAGCTGGGTCTACGCCCATCTTCTCTGCGTCGTAAGCGTGGATACCGTTTTCACCAGCGTGCAGTGCACCTAGCAAGAAGCCGAGAGCGATAAGAATACCGCCGGCGGCAACGAAAGGAATCATGTAGGAAACACCGGTCATCAGCCAAGTTCTGATGCGGCTACCTACTCCTGTACTACTACTCATGTGTGAGCCTCCTATAGCCCTATTTGTTTTTCTTGGTTCACGGGGGTCGCGATCCAAGTTATTTCGCTCGGTATTACCCGAACAAACCTCCGAAGAATCCCTTCTTCTTTTCTCCCTTAGGCTTTTCAGCCTTTGGCTCTTCCTTTGGTGCGGCAGCAGGTGCCGTACCTGTTACAACTGAAGCCTTGCCCGATTCGATCGCTGCAATGAATTCGGTTAGAACGTTTACGCCCTTGTCGCCACCGATAACCTTGGCAACACCTAGCTCGATGAATGGCTTGCCAGCGAAACGCTCGCGGCCCTTAACCTGAAGGTCAACAGCAAAAATGACGCCATCTGCGGCGTCAATTAGTTCCTGCTTCATTGGGTTGGTTCCGGCCGAACCCTGGGTTTCAACAGTGATCTCGTGACCGAGTTTCTTCGCTGCCTGCTCAAGGGCGGCCTGAGCCATATATGTGTGGGCGATACCGGTGATGCATGCGGTGACTGCTACGAACTTCATTACTTCTGTACCTCGCTGGTTAGGGTTGCTGCAATTACAGCTGGGTTCTTTTCGTTCAAGAGTTCGTTTCGGAAATCTTCATCCATGACCTTGTAGGCCAGGGTTCCGAGGATCTCTAGGTGTTCGCTGCCGCCATTGGCTGGTGCTGCGATAAGGAAGATTAGGTTCGACTTGCCGTCTTCAGCGCCAAAGTCCACGCCGGTTGGGCTGGTTGCAACTGCGACTGATGGAACGGTCACGTGTTCGCTCTGTGCGTGAGGGATTGCGATTCCGCCTTCGATTCCGGTTGGGAAGTGCTCTTCACGCTTTGCTACGGCTTCTAGGTAGGCGTCGATGTTGGTGACGCGACCTTCTTCAACAAGACGCTGTGCGAGCTGGCGCGTGGCATCCGCCTTGTCGGTAGCAACTAGGTCGATGATGACCATGTTGCTGGTTGTTACTGCATTACTCAATGATGGTTCACTTTCTCGAGGTTGTAGATTCTCATGCCTCATTGCGCGAGTTTACCTTTTGAGTTACTGAACAAACATTAGACCCACCTTTGTAAACACAAAGGTATCTAAATGTAACCGTAACCAAAAAGTGATAATTCGTTTTCCACCTATATTTATTAGGTATAAATAAAGTTCTAGGTTTTTATTTAGGGAGAGAAATGGCCACCTTCGAAGCAACAGTTACAGTTATCGATCCAATCGGTTTGCATGCTCGTCCTGCTAGCCAGATTGTCAAGCTGGTCAAAGACTCGGGCGTCACTGTGCTCATTGGCCGTGAGGGTGAAAACTTGGTCAAGGCGAATTCTCCGCTGATGCTTATGGCTCTGAAGATCAAGACCGGTGAAACCCTAAAAGTTTCGGTTGAGACTGAAGACGAGGGTCAGAGCACCTCGATTGTTGCCGAGATCCAGGAATTCCTGAAGGGTTAGCCACTATGGGTGCTGTTCTTACCGGCCTAGGTGTAGGTCTCAATGCTGTGGCAGCACCGGTGTTCAAGGTCGCCCCAGCGGCCAAACTTCCTGAGTGGTCCAAGTCTTCGGCTGGCGTCGAAGCTGAATCCGAAGTTTTAAAAAAGGCGATCACTTCCGTTGCCGCAGACCTCGCTCGTCTCGGTGCTACCGCAGATGAAACCTCTGCGGAGATCTTTGAGGCGCTGACGTTTCTACTTGAAGATGAGTCGCTGTTCGATATGGCCGTTGGTCACATGGACGAGGGTTGGGGAGCTGCCGCTGCCTACGGCACCGCCGTGAACGAGTTCGCTGAGATGCTGGCCGGCGACCCTGCATTCGAAGAGCGCATTGCCGACCTACAGGATTTGTCGAAGCGTGTTCAAGCTTCAATTGCTGGTATCCACGTTGGATTGGACCTGCCGTCGGAAGGCGCCTTCGTAATCGTTGGCGATGACTTCTCTCCTGCCGACACCGCACAGTTCACCAAGGCTGTGGTTGGCGTTATCACCATCAAGGGTGGTCCAACCTCTCACACCGCCATCATCTGCCGTTCTCGAAGTATCCCTGCCGTCGTTTCGGTTGCTGGTGCTGATGAACTGGAAAATGGTTCTGTCATTTTGGTTGACCCGGTTGGCGACCGCGTTGTGGTTGGTGGCGACTTGTCGCAGGCGACCAAGCCGCTGGAGTTTGCGAACACCGGTGCTGAGCCACTGGTTCCGGTTCGTGCCAACATCGGCTCTCTTGAGGATGCCGAGGCTGCAGCTAAGACCGGTGCCGTTGGTGTTGGTTTGTTCCGTACCGAACTTCTTTATCTAAACGAAAGTTCGCAGCCTTCCGTTGAGCGTCAGGGTGAGCTTTACGCATCGATCCTGGCTGCAGCTCCAGAAGGTCCAATCACGGTTCGTACCATCGACGCCGGTTCAGACAAGCCGGTTCCATTCCTGAACATGCCTGAAGAGGAAAACCCTGCACTAGGTGTTCGCGGTTACCGTTTGATTCAGGATCACCGCTCTTTCATCGAAGACCAGTTAAAGGGGCTCGAGGCTGCTCGCGTTGCGACCGGTCGTGAAATCTGGGTAATGGCTCCGATGATTGCCACCGCTCAGGAAGCTGCTGAGTTCGCTGGCCTCGCTCGCTCGCTGGGTTCGTTCAAGGTTGGTGTGATGGTGGAGACGCCGTCCATCGCTGCTCTGCTTCCAGACCTTGAGGGAATCGTTGACTTCGTTTCGGTTGGAACCAACGACCTTTCGCAATACCTATACGCCGCCGACCGCATGAACCCATCACTGGGTGCCCTGCTAAACCCTTGGCAGCCTGGATTGATCCGCACGCTTGAGCGCATTGCTTCGCAGGCTAAGGCCGCTGGCATTTACTCGTCGGTTTGCGGTGAGAGCGCTTCGGATCCAGCGTTCGCTGTGTTGTTGGCTGGCCTTGGCTTCGACTCGGTTTCGTCTTCACGTTCCCAGGTTGATGCCGTGCGTTCAGCGCTGGCTGCCGTCAACGAGTCTCAGGCACAGGGCCTAGCTAAGGCTGTGTTGGCTTCGAAGAGCGCCGAAGACACTAAGAGCGCAGCCGTAGCCGCGCTCTCAGCGTTGTAAATTACCTTTAGTTAGTTAGCCAAACGGTTGAGTTCGCTGGAACTTTGCCGTCCACGATCTTGGCAGTGCTGAGAAGCACACGGCCCTTAGGAGCCTTGACTGGCTTGTTTCCGAAGTTGGTGAAACACTCCCAGCCATTCGGACGACGGAAGTGAAGGATGTTGCCATTGAGGTGGCGAATCCAGGTCAGCTCTTCCTTGGTGACCAACTGCTTACGAAGAGCCAGCGCCAGACGATAGAGGTTCAAGCTCGAGCCTTCGTCGTTGTTCTGGATCTCAACGTTTACATCTTTGAACCACTCAGGCTGAGGAAGGTGTGCTCCACCTGGGCCGAATCCGAAGGACGAACCCGTGGCGGTCCATGGCATTGGAACACGGCAGCCGTCGCGGCTGATCGAACCTTCGCTTCGGAACCACTGTGGATCCTGCATCTGGTCGCTAGGGATGTTTAGCGGTTCGTGAAGTCCAAGCTCTTCGCCTTGGTATAGGTAGGTGGAGCCAGGCAGGGCAAGGACCAGCATGGTTGCTGCCTTGGCTCTGGCCGAACCGAGCTCGAAGTTGATCTTGGTTTCGCGGTCTTTGCTTCTAAACCACTTTGGAAGATTCTTTAGCGACTCCTTGTCAAGACCGAAGCGGGTCGCGTGACGAATCACGTCGTGGTTCGAGAACACCCAGGTGGTGCTGGAACCGAACGAGGCGGCCTCGTGAAGCTGGAAGTCGATGGTCTTCTGGAATACCTTGCGGTTCCATTCGGCGCCAAGTAGGTCGAAACCGAAGGCCTGGCCCAATCCCTCTTCGCTGGCGTAGGCAGCACGACGGTTCGGGTGAACCCAAGCCTCGGCCACGGCCACTCGAGGTGGGTCGTACTCGTTGAAAACCTTGCGCCAAGACTTGTAAATCTCGTGAACTTCGTCGCGGTCGAACAGGTCGTCGGTGCCATCGTTCTTCATCACGCTGAGGTCGAAGCTGGTGCGGTTCGGAAGGTGACCGTCCTTTAGGTTCTTGGTTAGCGCGTGGGCTACGTCGATTCGGTAGCCGTCTACGCCACGGTCAGACCAGAACTTGATGGTCTTTAGGAAGTCTTCACGAACCTCTGGGTTGTCCCAGTTGAAGTCTGGCTGCTCCTTGGCGAACAAGTGCATGTACCACTGTCCCGGTGTGCCATCTGGTTCGGTGATGCGAGTCCAGCCGGTTGGGCCGAAGTGGCTGACCAATTCACTTGGACGGATTTCGCCATTCTCACCCTTTCCGTCGCGGAAGATGTAGCGGTCACGTTCTGGCGATCCAGGGGCAGCCTTTAGTGCTTCCTGGAACCAGACGTGCTGGTCGCTCGAGTGGTTCGGCACGATGTCCACAAAGATTCGGATGCCGGCGGCGTGAAGTTTCTCGATCATTTCGTCGAACTCTGCGAGAGTTCCGATGCGAGGGTCAACGTCGCGGTAGTCGGCAACGTCGTAACCACCATCGGCAAGTTCCGAAGGGTAGTGCGGGCTTAGCCAAACGGCGTCGATTCCCAGCTGCTTCAAGTAGTCGACACGACTGATGATTCCCCGTAGGTCACCAATTCCATCCCCATTTGCATCAGCAAAGCTGCGGGGATAGATCTGGTAGACGACGGCTTGACGCCACCAATCTTTAGGGCCTTTTAGAAAAGTGTGCTCAGACATAAGAACAATCGTAAAGGAGCAAAAACTAAACTTGTGGCATGAGCTCTTCGCTGAGAAAAATCCTGGCCCCGGTTGCTAGCGGATTCGATTTCGCTTCGCGCGCCTCGGCCGCGGTGGCGCGAAGACTTCGTCCGGCCGTAAAGAAAAATGACTACAAGTCGGATTCATCCTTCGCCGTGCTCTTTGATGGTTCGGTTACCGCGCTCTACCAGTTGAAGTTATGGCTTCCTGTATTCGAGCAGGTTGGGAAACCGTTTGATGTGCTCCTAAGGAACCCTGCTCTGGTCGAGCCGGTTCGCAAACTCACCAAGGCGAAGGTTCACCTGTTCGACAAGTTTGAAACCATACCAAACAACAAAAACCTGAAGTTGATTTTCTACGTGAACAACTCCCCGTACAACTCGGACGCCGCAAAGTTCCCAGGCATCACACACGTGCAGTTGATGCACGGTGATAGTGAGAAGACCGCTTCGTTCAACCCGGTCACCGGAATGTTTACTAAGGTCTGGGTTTCCGGTCAGGCGGCGGTCGATCGTTACGAACGTAACGGCGTGCTGATTCACCCGAAAAAATTCGTGCTCGTCGGACGTCCGCAGTTGGAGGGCATCAAGCAGTCATCTGCCAAGGCCCCGAAGCGCAAGACAGTTTTGATTGCCCCTACCTGGGGCGGCTCGGCCGATGGTGAGGTATATACCAGTCTGGCTCTGGCACCTTCATACGCCCGCGACCTGATTCGCCTGGGTCACCGCGTGGTCTTTAGACCACATCCGTTCTCGCACCGCGACCCAGCCGATCGACTCATCATCGAGCAGGTCTGGTCACTGCTCGAGGCAGATGGCAAAGACCACCTTTATGGCCCAGCTGCGGAAGCGCAGCTTACCGTCACCGAATGCATCAACCTGTGCGATGTGATGATCAGCGACCTCTCGGGAATCGTGAGCGACTGGCTCTATTCGCTAAAGCCATTCCTCCTAGTGAGCATGGACGAGAGCGCTGCTAAGTTCACTAAGCGCTACCCTATTGCCGAGGGTGCGACAGTGCTCACCCAAACCGATGGTCTTTCTGAGGAACTTCTCAACGACAACGCGAAACTGGCAGCGAAACGCAAGCAGGTGCGCAGTTACTACATCGCCGGAGCCGATTCGGGCAAACCGTCACAGCTCTTCATGAAGGCAACTAATGCAATTTTGGAATAGGGTCAAACGCCGTTCGTTCTATCGGGCCAATGGTAAGAACCTTCGTGAGCAGGCGCTGTTCGTTTCTTTCGGAGGCGCACAGGTCAGCGATTCTCCACTAGACATTTCGCTCGAACTTCAAAAGGCCAAGCCAAACCTGAAACGGATCTGGGCCGTGAAAAATGAAACTCAGGAAGTTCCGGCCGGAACCAAGAAAGTGATCGTTGGATCTGCCGCCTGGTTTACCGCACTCTCCAAGTCTCGCTACATCGTTACCAACAACAACCTGCCGATGTATTTCCGCAAGGCACCTGGCCAGATCTATCTACAGACCTGGCACGGAACTCCGTTGAAGCGAATCGGCAACGACATTCTTGAGAACAAGCTTTCAACCGCCTACAACAACGCGATGGCTCGTGAGGGTAAGTATTGGGACTATCTGATTTCCCCGAACGCCTTCTCCACCGAAATCTTCCCGAGAGCCTTCGGTTTCGCTGGTCGAGTACTTGAGATTGGTTACCCTCGCAATGACCGCCTGACCAATTCAGGTGAAGACGAACGAGCCCGTATCCGCACCAAGCTTGGAATCACCGACCCGAAGCAAACCGTGGTGCTCTACGCACCTACCTGGCGTGACTACTCGAAAGATGTGAACGGTAAGTGGGCTTCGGTCAATAACCTCGACGTCTCCGAACTCCCTAAGGACGTTCGCGTCGTCTATCGCGGGCACTCCAACACCTCAGGCAGCGAACGCGTCCTTGGTGAGAATGTGATCGACGCCACAGCCTACCCAGATGTCACTGAGCTCTACCTTGCCGCAGACTTGCTAATTACCGACTACTCCTCGGTGATGTTCGATTTCAGTGTGACTGGGAAACCGATCCTGTTCCTCTGCCCAGACCTAGAGGAATATGTGTCCACTCGAGGCTTCTACTTCGACTTTGCCAGCATGGCTCCCGGGCCAATTCTCGCTTCGAGCAACGAAGTGGCCAAGGCCGTAAGCGATTTGCCTGCAGTGACCAAGAAATACGCCAAAAAGTATGCGGAATGGCGCCAGAAGTTTAATAACTTGGAAGATGGAAAGGCCTCCTCAAGAGTGGTCGCTACGGTGTTCCACGCCTAAACTTGAGGTTATGTCGCAACAGATTGTAATCCTTGCCGCCGGAATGGGCACCCGTCTTGCTCGTCCGCTTCCAAAGCCTCTAACCGAACTCCGCGATGGTCGTTCGATCATGAAACAGCAGATCGACAACATTGCCCAGGGTTTCGGCGACACCTACCGCCTAATGATCGTTGTTGGTTTCAAGTTGGAGGCCATCATCGAGCGCTTCCCTGAGGCAACCTTCGTTTACAACGAGCTTTACGACCAGACCAACACCTCGAAGTCGCTACTCAAGGCCCTCAAGGCTTCGAGCGACGGTGGCGTGCTTTGGATGAACGGCGACGTCGTTTACGACCCAGAGGTTCTAAACCGTGTGCAGCCACAGATCGCAGCCGGTCAGTCATTCGTCGTGGTCAATACCAGCAAGGTTTCCGATGAAGAGGTCAAGTACACCCTCGACGCGGACGGTTTCATCAACCAGCTCTCCAAGGTCGTCGAAGGCGGTCTAGGTGAAGCGGTTGGCATCAACTACGTTTCCGCAGAAGACAAGGCAAAGCTAATCAAGCGCCTTGATGAAGTTGGCGACCAGGACTACTTCGAGCGCGGCATCGAGGTTGCCATCGAGAACGACGGTCTAAAGTTCCAGGCCATCGACATCTCAGACCTTTACGCCATCGAGATCGACTTCGACGAAGACCTTCAGCGAGTAAACGAACTCTTCTAGGGGGTCACATGCCTAACAACTTCAAGGTAACCAAGGCGCTGATTCCAGTTGCCGGTCTGGGAACCAGATTCCTACCTGCCACCAAGGCCATGCCTAAGGAAATGCTTCCGCTGGTAGACAAGCCAGTCATTCAGTACGTCGTTGAGGAAGCGGTTGACACCGGCCTAACCGACATCCTGATGATTACCGGACGAAACAAGAGCGCTCTCGAAAACCACTTCGACCGCGTTGCGGAACTTGAGCAGACCCTGATCGCCAAGGGCGACGACGACCGCCTTGAGCAGGTTCAGGAATCGAGCGAGCTGGCAGACATCTACTACACCCGTCAGGGTGACCCTAAGGGTCTTGGACACGCGGTTCTCACTGGCAAGCAGCACATCGGCGACAACTCCTTCGCGGTTCTCCTCGGTGACGACGTCATCGACGAACACGACCCGCTGCTAAAGCGCATGATCGAGGTTCACGAACAAACCGGTGACAACGTAATCGCACTTATGGTCGTGGACCCTAAAGACATCTCGATGTACGGATGTGCAGCGGTTACCAAAACCGAAAACAACGACGTCGTCGTCGTCAACGACCTGGTTGAGAAGCCAAAGGTTGAAGAGGCTCCATCGAACCTCGCCGTAATCGGCCGCTACGTTCTTCGTCCGGAGATGTTCAGCCTGCTTGAGCAGACCAAGCCTGGCCGAGGTGGCGAGATCCAGTTGACCGATGCCCTCGAGGCGGCAGTCGCCAAGCCTGAGATTGCCGGCGGCGTGCGCGGTGTGGTCTTCACCGGAAACCGCTACGACACCGGAGACAAGGTTGGCTTCCTGAAGGCAGCGATGATCCTCGGCACCCGCCGTGAAGACATCGGCCCAGAGCTCTCGGCCTGGCTCAAAGAGTACGCCAAGACTCTCTAACCATGCTGGGCGCGATTCGTAAGCCTTTGGCCATGGTGGCAAACGCCATCCTGGACAATCAGCCAGCCGAAAACCTGCAGTACTCGTTGCACTTGGGCTCTCTTCGCAAGCAGGCCAGTAAAGTCATCAACGATTCCCTGCCGCTGGTCACCGTGGTGGTTCCGATCTACAACGTTGAGGCTTACCTCGAGGTGTGTCTGCTTAGCCTGGCCGCCCAAACTCATCGCAACGTTGCAGTGGTGATGGTTGACGATGGTAGCAAGGACGGCTCCGCCAAGATTGCGAAACGATTCGCCGCCGATTACCCCAACTTCACTCTGGTCTCGAAGCAAAACAACGGCCTGGGGGCTGCCCGCAACACCGGTGTTCAAGCAATCGCGAAATCGGATTGGCTACTGTTCGTTGACTCCGACGATGTGCTTCCGGTCGGAGCGATTGAGAACTACCTACGAATCGCCAATGCAGACAAGGTGCAGCTTGTAGTCGGCAACCCGATTCGGTTGATGGGTTTCAAGCGTCAGAGCAGAAGACCTGAGCTCTACAAAAAAGATCTTCACAAGACCACGCTTCACGACCACCCAGAATTCATGAGTGACGTCACCGCTTGGAACAAGCTGGTCTCGTACGAGTTTTGGGTTGGAAACGGTTTCCGGTTCCCAGAGAACGTGCTCTACGAAGACATGGCAGTGATGACCAAGCTTTACTTACAGGCCGGCGTGTTCAGTTCGGCGAGCGCACCAAGCTACCTTTGGCGAGTGCGAACCGGCGACACCAAGTCGATCACCCAGAAACGGGCCGAGACTCGCAATCTGAACGATCGCATCAAAGCAATCCTGAACACCGTCGAAGTTCTAAAGAGCGACAGCAAACTGCTCTACGAATACGGTCGCATTGT
>JACCDO010329789.1_pt1 | contig 11193 bp, 9 predicted proteins | sample 7446101 | NCBI WGS metagenome assembly JACCDO01 (sample SAMN15323440, study PRJNA562643) | freshwater metagenome | isolation source: river surface water | place: USA:Blue River Watershed | collected 2017-08-16
ACACATCATAGTGGTGGAAGAGATACCGAAAGGCTCTGTAACGCCCCACTTCAAGTACATCGCAGCCAAGATATTGGAGATTAAAGTCGTCATTGATTCGGCGTCGTTGCAGCTGCTGGTGCTGGACTTGGGTTGCGACTTCAACTTGATGAGTAAGAGCAACGCACTGGCGTACCAGGATCCTATTTCCTTCATCCACGAGTATAATAACTCTATTTTGAATGCAGAAACGCATGTAATGTTGGTTGATATGTTCAAGTCGCAGGTCATGGCCATGGCGCCGAGGGTGTACATCGAGAATTTGATTCTTCATCCAATCAAGTTGACTATCACCTTTACTCAAACCACGCTACCGCGGAAGGTCGATAACGACACGACGCTGGCACTGGCCGTCACGGCATTGTCCTACATTCCACCATTCGTTTCACTGGAGGCGGCAACCGTCAAAATCAATTCGTTTATCGTCGATGATGCAATGGAGTCCGCGCAAAGCATTCTTCAACGTATCCTGGTGCAAGCGCTGCATGATATACAGTTTCAGGTGGCGAAGCTAGCGGGATCCTTGAACGTCATTGGTAAGCCTGTTGGATTTGCACGCAAAGTAGGAAGTGGAGTACAAGCATTTTTCTATGAGCCTTATGAAGGTGCCATGCAGTCTCCTTCCTCGTTTGTGATGGGTATAGGCAAAGGAGCAAAAGGTTTAGTAGGTGGTCTGGTCAGTGGCGTGCTGTCGTCATCCGCTGCTATCGTCTCCACCGCCTCGCAAGGAATATCGCAAGGAATGGTGTTCATGAGTGGCGATAATGAAGAATTTGCGCAAAAGAGAATAGAATCACGACGTAAAGCCCAAGAGGCCGCCAGAGCAGGCGTGTACAAGGGCTTGAAGCAAGGCGCGTATAGCGTTGGGAAGGGATTCGCTGCTGGTTTCACTGGCATTATTACAAGACCGTTTCAAGGAGCCGTGCAAAAGGGTACTTATGGTTTTCTAACGGGTGTGGGTAAAGGTGTGATTGGTGTGGCAGTTAACCCTGTGTTGGGTGTAACGGACGGTTTGAACTCGGTAGCTCAAACTATTTATTACAATAGCTCTGACAATAAAGCACTCAAACTACGCCGACCGCCTCGCACCCTCGACTGCATCCTTATACCTATGAACAGTCCCAGCAGCTCCAAAAGCCAAATCATCCGCATGAACGAAGTCAGATCGCATTTCCTGCTGACACCCATCGACATGCTCGCAATTAATGCGCAGTCATACGTGCGTACGCTAGCAGCCAAAGCGAACGAATTTGATTATTTCGTGGGCTATCTACTACTGGCTAGTGACCAGAGGAATCACCACGTCGACCACGGCAGCGTCATCTTGACGTGCAACTATTTGTACTACCGCAAGCCAAATGCGGAAAATGGACTCAGTACGGACAGAGCCAGTAGCAAAAGCGACAAGTCAACGGTGGGCATGGAAGTGCTCTCGTTTCCTTGGCAGATTATCTCTCATTGCTCTTGGGTCGAGGGCAACCACTTTGTGGACGTGCTCACCAACACTAATGTCTTCAGCATACCGTGTGGGTCTGCATTAAAAGCGGTGGTGCTGTATCAACTGCTGTACGAGAACAGCCCTCGGATGAAGAATCCAGGCTACATGACGGGACTCGTCAATATAGAAAACGTGTACGCCCAAGAGAGTGTCTCTGTGAAGGATACCGGCGACACTGACGTGAGTAATACTGATAGATTGTCGTTTCATCTCTCGCTTTTCCTGCCGATCAACCCGAATGAGATCAATGATGAAGCAAGTCCATCAACGGTCGAAAGCAAGAAAGCTGAAACGGTTGGTAGCAGCGACACCGGTAGTGCAGAGTCGCCACCAAAGCCTGTCGCCAATGCGAAGCACGCATCTACTAAGGTGCAAGCATTCACGACGCAATATGCTATTTTACTCAGTATTCGAGCCAGGGATTTCCCATTTGGCAATGCAAACATGAATGTATTCGGCACTTTGCCCGATATAAACGACGCATCAGTGCCAGATATACGAAAAATCTCCAATAACGGCTCTATCGACAAATCCCTGTTATCGATCGACTCCTTGCCAACGAACAAGATCATTGAAAGCTTTGTGTCCACCATGAACAGCTTCGGTACGTACGTCGTCAACGAGTTGAATGCTGGAAGCTACAGCGATGCACAGGTGAAGAACGTGTGGACTAAGTTAGACGATATCATGTGGAATGTGACGAGGAACTGGTATCTAGCACACACTGATCGAGCGGCATCTAAATGTTGCTGCACTGCAATCATCAACGGATCTCCCTGGCCGATCCAAATCACACGAATAGCATTGATGAAAGGAGCGGGGCATGTAGTGGCGGGAGGCCATAACTACCTAGTGGAGCAACGATCGGTGCTAGGGGGCGGCGTAGTGGTGATCTTCATGTGGGGAAGTAAACCCGCGTATGGTGGATTGAAAGGAAGCAGTAGCGCTGAGTTACAAATCACGACTACGTGTTTTAGTGCGACGATATCCACCAAAGGATCTGCCATCACCTCGTACACCACCACTAATGGGGCAGTAGAAGAGATCACGCAGGAGAACCAGTACACCGTCCCAGTGAAGTTCATTGAAAAAAATGCAAGTCAAGATGGATATTGGTCCAAGAATGTCATATACATTGAAGGTTAAACACATTATGTATTAGTGTAATATACTACAACAGTTGTATCATCGTGTCTCGCGCGTCGGTGCCTTCCCGCAGGCATTTCTTTCAGCTCTTGTACAGTAACACCACACTCTTTCGCAGCTCTACTCAGCACTTCTTCTACAATTGCTTGCGCTGCATCTGTTTTGTTTGCACAACTGGACACGATATTCACGGCTTCTTGATCCGAAAGAAAGTCCCACACCCCATCGGTTGCTAAGATGACGAACTTATCGTTGCTATCAATAGTAATGTGGAATATATCAGGGACATTGCCTACATAAGGAGGAGTATACGGTTCAGGAATCCGTCGTCCTAGGGACCTATGCATTCCCTCTCTCGCATTAAATTCGGGGTTTTTGAGGTATAAGTCACCAAGCGCTTTGGTTAACTGTAGTCTCCCTTTGACATAGCATGCATGCGCATTCTTACATATAATTAGTTTACTAGGATCTTCATTGGGATGATTCCACTCCATTAGTAATGCTTCCAAGGCAACTCTTGCATTATGATCACGAGTCAGTCTAGTGGCAACATGCTTATTGGTAGTTACTTTAGAGGCCGTCCCCATTACTGCTCTACAATCACCTAAATTTGCTATAACAACATTATTTCCCTTCCTCATAAGTGTCAGCACGCAACTCCCAACTGATGCTAATCCACCGAAACCTAGCTTATAACTATCCTTAATTGTGTCCACATAGACCGCTTCTATCGCAGAAAATGATTCTTTAATTGCTTTATTCACTAATTTCTCATCATTAATTTGATTTTTACCAATATTTTGTCGCAATAATGAAGGCAGATTTTTACTAGCATAGTCAGCCAACACATATCCCCCGTGCCCATCATAAATAGATAATATATCCAATCCTCCATCTGCATTGAGCACATTAAAGCGGTCTTCTACGGGGTCATTGGCTGGGTAGCTGTCTGCTGAAATGTTGGGAAACTGCGCAGGTAGTGCATTGCGGCTTACTGTTGATGCCAGGGCGCCGTCGCAATGTGCTGATAATCGAGATTCGGCGCGACTGCGCGGTCTATCTAGTCTAGTCTGCAGTAGCGCCAGCGACGCGGGCAGCGCCATAAACACGCACTTCCTCATGCTAAATTCAAACTTATTTGGAAAAAAAGGGAAAAAATTTTTTTTGGTTCGTCCACACCCATATCGTAGTTACCTTTCTTCAAAATTTGAATGCAATTTCACTGACGGAAAGCTGGAAAAGGAAACTCAGTTTTTAGCTTCTACATTTTATACAATAATTAGTTCATTAATTTGTCCACATAACTGTCACGAAACTCTCGTCTCGGGGTTTGTTGGTAAAACGCTCCTGCAAACAGACACAGGCACAGCGCGGCTACTCCCGTAGAGCTTGAGCGACTTCCCAATAGTAACACATTTACTAGCACAGCTACCAGCTTGTTGATAACATCAATCAACGAGAAACTAGCAGCACTTACCATGCTGCGACACATCCAACTTGAGTACCCAATGATAGTTCCTACTACACAACTAAACGCTATCACCGAGTACCCAATAGATTGATCTTTCATGTCTAAAAAGCGCTGCCTAGAATACTCATAATCCCCAAACATGTACCCATACGTCAGCATAGGCAATGCTAAAAGCAAGTTTTGGTATAGTACAGGACCCCATGGTCCCATGCTATTCTTATTGGGTTCTGTCAATAATTTACCATACGTTATTTCTGCAGTAGCCAGCACAAGATAAAGAGAAATCCAAGTATATGTTGTGACATCCTTTATGTAAAAGATGGAATCGGATAAGCAATATGTGATGGCACCGATAATTACTACAATTATGGATACCCATGATCTCATATTTGGCATGGCCCTATTCAAATATAAATGCTCTATAAAGGTTACTGCAATAGGAACACATGCTCTAAACACTAATGCTGTCTCGAGATTGGCAAGTTGTAGTACTCTCATATAAGCAAAGGTGGCACTGACAGATAATATCGTATACACACTAAATGGTGTAAACTTTTCCCATTCTAGGGAATCAACTTGAGCTTTCTTAGAATACTTTAGCAAGAGCACTAGCGGTATCGAAGAGGCAATTTGAATGAATGCAAGAACCGTCGAAACATCAAAATACTTCAGCGCTGCTTTATTGGCGAGTAGCGAAACGAGGCTGCAGAGCAAGTAGCCGCCAACGGCCGCTAGCTTGGTAGCGCGAGGCGCATTTTCTCCAGGGAACATCCTCGGCTTGCGTGCGCGCTCGGTCCGGCAGCAACTACCGCTATGCTGGTATAACGCACACTGCGCTCTCCAAAAAGTAAAAAAAATCAATTGATCCACACCCCTTACGCTTCTATATATTTGGACTGCTATTAAACATGTAAAAGTGAATCTGGACGCTCTAATGCCCTTACATAGCACACTTCGGTGGCGATGCAGCGAATCGGATAAGAAACATGGCACATTTATCTTACTGACATGCACCACCGGTACTTGTACCGGTTCAATTTTAACCGACATCTCAAAATATCGGCGACATACCCCCATGTGGAGTCACATACGGTAGTGAACCACATAGGCATTGAATTAGGTGGTTGAATACTAGAGTAGCTGCAGGGAGAAATGTGTGTGTAGAAGTACTTGGTCGTGAAACGTAGAAGAAGGATAGTATAAGCTAACTTAAATAGTCACATAATTTCTTGGTAACAGAATCAAAAATGGTTCGATTGACCTCGACTATTGACGACAAGAACGAGAACAGCAGTGACTCTGATGATTCGTTAGATTCCAAAGTGTTCCATCATAACGTTGATGATATCTACAAGCAATTAAACATTAAAAAGCCACGGAAAGGTGAAGAAAGTACTTGGGATAATGAACGAATTATGAAATTTATGTTAGAGAAAGATTTACAAGTCATCAATAAACATAGAACGGTTAAAGAAAAAGAAGAAAAGTATTTGGCACAGCGCAGCACGGATGTAACTTATTTGACCATTGCAAATGCCAAACCACTTGGTAGATTAGGCAAACTTTCTGAAGTTGCTGACGAAAGTGCCGAGGTCAGTTGGCGAGTTACCACAAAACCTTACGGTATGATATCTCACAAGCGTTATCTGGAGTGGTTAGGAGACTTACCTGCTGGACCAAGTGAAGAAGAAATTAAAGCTAGTGAACAATTGAAAATGGATTATGAATTGTGGGACAACATCCTGCACGGTCGAACCGATCCACCCAAGAAAAAGCACAAGAAGAAAATGGTTCTCAAAGCGAAGAGTGCGCGGCAACTCGAGGACGAGGAGTTCAAGCTCACGGATCCGATCGGCTGGGCCAAGTCCCACGAGTACTTCCATTTAACGAGAACGGAAGTAAGCGAGGCAGAACAGGACGAGTCCATGAAGAATTGGGACGTAGGGATCCACTACCCATTCAGCAGCGATAGTGGGTTTCACAAGCCAGCTCCGCCTATCGTCGCGGGGGCTATGAAGAGAGCGGCAGCGTTTGTAATCAATGATGAATCAGACTATTTCGATGGAAATAAATCACCAGTTCCTGAGAAATTCATAGGTGGGAGCAATAGCAGCGTGGAGAACATGTATCAGGAGTATAGCGTGGACTTGAACATCGCGAACGCCGAAAAATACATCCGTGATATTGCATATCAACGAAATATAGAAGCCAAATTGAAAGAAAAAGCATTGAGAAAAGCAAAAAAAAATAGAAGAAGAGTGGGTGCAACCGCTGATGTCCTTCTGGTATTCACTCCTGCTCACTCACTCCTGCTCACTCACTCATTCTTACTCACTCATTCTTACTCACTCATTCTTACTCACATGCTAACACACACGTACTCACTCAGGAATCAGCACTTGGAGCACGACTACAATTCAATCTAGCTGGCGGTGCAGAAGCGATGTGGGAAGATGCGTCGTCATCGGACGATGAAATGGAAAGCTTAGAAGGTAAGTTGAAGCACGAAGAGTCGTCAGTGGTAACGGACAATAGCGGTGGCTCGCGGTCCGTTGAGACGAGCCAGAGTAAGAAGCAACAAAGAAAGGCAGTAGCGAAGCGACAAGAGCAAGCCAATGAAGAAGCTGCCGCTGCGGTCAGTACCGTTGACCAGATGAAGATTCGGCTCAGAAAGTTCAAAAGATGGAGTCGCATCACGTGGATCAAGACCAGGATGCTGGCGAGAAGGAAGAATAGGAAGAAGATCCTGCTGTTCTTCTACCACCTACCGCACGATGTGCAGGCGTTGCTCGGTTTGAAGGAGGCCCGCGTGAAGGCTAAAGTGGTGGAGGAGGAAGAAGGAGCAGAGGACAGTCTTGACGCGGAGTTAAGAGCCTTGGAAAGCGCGAGGGACTTGAACGACAAAGAAGTAGAGGAGTTGCGAGCCAAGTTGGAAGAGGAAGAAGCCTTGAAAAAATTATCGGGTTTGGCTTTAAAACGAAAAAAAATTGAAATTGAAGAGAAGAGAAAGGCGAAAGAGGAGAAGGACAAGGAAGAAGCGCAGAAGGAGAAGAAGCGGAAGAAGGACGAGTTGCTTCTCAAGACGGAGGAGGCTGCCAAGAAAAGCAAGGCTTCAATATACTCGTTTGAGGGAATCATGTTTCGAATGAAGTCGTGGCTAGGGCTGGTCCCTCCTCCCACGCTGACCGCTGCGGAGTTGCTGGAGAAGAAGAAGCAAGAGGAGAAGAACAAGGCAGAAACCAGTTTACGCGAAGATAAAAACACAGAAAAATTGGTAGAAAGTATGTTTTTACTGCGGGCGAAGCAGCGCAAAGCAGAGAATTACATGCAAGAGATATACGACGCGTACACGGGCAAGGACAGCAAGGCGGACGAGGAGTACACGGCAGCCGACTTCATACGAGCTGCAAAAAGTGGTAATTTTAGTAAACTCATTGATATATTCGATCATCCATACAGCTCCTTGGCGACTGACGTGGTGGATCAAGACGAGGGTGTAACGGCAGCGTACGCATGTTTAACCATGATTCTGGGCAATCAACAGGCCGAGGAAGAGACCGGGAATGACGATACTTTGGACTTTTTTGAACGTATTTGGCTTCGATTCAAGCGGTTCTTCAACAGGAAGGCTGCGCAGTCGAAGCTGGACTTGTGCCTGAAGATATTGCTGCATAAAGGCGCCGATATTAACTTTGTGAAGATAGACAAGGATGGTGATGGCGAAGGCATCATACACATAGCCGCGCAGAGAGGCGCGACCGGATTCATTACATGGTTATTGAGTAAGAAAGGCAATCTTCATATAGTAACTGCGCGAGACAAAATGACTGCATTAATGAAGGCCTGCCAATTCGATAAGATCGACACCGTGATGCTCTTGTTAAAGAGTGGCGCAATGGCAGACATCAATGCCCAGGACGTGAAAGGGAACGCGGCTCTGCACTATGCCGCGATAAACGGGTCCGCAGATTTATGCACCGTATTGCTTCTCTGTGGTGCAAATCCAACCGTTAGAAATAAAAGGGAGAAATCGCCTCAAGAAGAGGCTCAAGTGAAAGGAAGGATAGGAATAGTGGAGGCGCTGCGAGTGTTTAAACAGAAATCGCCGGAGTTTAAACGACGTATGGATTTCCAACGGCGCGTCTTTGCGCCAGCCTTGGAGTCGGCGATGGATGAGACCATCGAGAGATTAGTTTAAGGTGGTGCATGAGCTAGTAAGGTGGTAGTAATAAAATTATATACAATTATACTTATTGTCTGTGTTTGTAAAGATTGTTCATCTCGACTTTCCCGAGTTCATTGGGCTTTTACTGTTTGCTGTGACTCTTGTATTAAATGACTTTTTCAGTAACCCTGATTGCGCAGAAGGCGAATGGTAATGACCAGGTCCAGGAGATTCCGAATCAAGCTCGGCGCCATGTATCACTAAACCATATTTAACTAGTGTTTTACGACTTGACATTCGAGGGGATAGCGGAATAGTGTGACCTTTCGTGGGAGTGTATGCTTTTCCTGAAGGACAAGTACATAAGTGTGAGTAAGTGAGTAATATAGTGAACGAGCAACAACCTGGAGTACCAAATGAGCTTCTATTGTTAGCTGATGATGGACGACTACTTCCACGAGGTGTTGAAGCTTTTGGTTCTGGTAGATCAAAACTAGAGTATTTGACATTATAATGTCCAGGACCAGGCGAATCAACAACTCCACCCGATGATGGCGCAGATAACAATCCAGTTGAATACATGACAGCAGACGTGTAATGCATGGATCGATCTTTTGGATGATCCGGCGAAGACATAGGCTCCCTCTTTGAAAATGATTTTCTTTTCCATCCATTTCTTTCCGCTTCGTCTTGCGAATTATAATACTTACCAGGTCCTAACATTTCAGCACTTGTATCACCACTTTTCACGCGAATTCCGCTGAGATCATTATTGATATGCACCACATCACTCAACCGTTTTTCACATGAAAATAACATTTTCCAACTAATCGATTCTCGAGCTCACACTAATCGGTCGCCCGAACTCAACTAATTTATGCGGCTGCTCGCGCGGGAGTCGCTTAACGAGGCAGTCAGGTACTTTCCTGAAGATCTTCACCGCCGATTCGGCGGCGCCGAAAGAAAAGGGATTATCGTAGCGATAACGCTGCGTCATAGTGAGTTGACGAATTCAAGGAAATTTAGTTGAAACGTTGCAGAAGATTAATCATCACTCTGATGCGCATCCCTACGATTGAAGGGATCTGTATAACTTGCTTAGGCAAAGCGAGCCTGTTTCTAGTTGTCCACAAGATGTCCCTAATACCGCGTCAGAGTCGCGCTCCGACCTCGCTTTCTTTCGTCCGAACCCTCCAGTAGCCCAAACTATCTTTGTTGGTACGCTTTCATCTACCGAGTACCAACTTGAACTTTTCACTACCGTCACCGGTACTCTCTATTTTTTGGCAAAATTTGACAACCAATTTCATTTGTAATTGCTGAGCAAGTAATTGTACAGCTACAGCAAGCGTCGGAATGAGCGCGCCCACGATCGAGAGGAGTGACCAGTTCAACTACGGGACAGTGATCGTGCCGCCTCAGGGCTCAGGGAAGAGTAAGAAGGAGCTGGAGTATGAGGAAGCCACGAGAAGGTTGCTGGGTCCTGGGGCGTCTGTGGGGGGAATGCATCATCATGATATGCATCTTATGAGTTATATTGATCGACACAATTACGCCACTATGAGAATGTACTCATCATTACTACTAATTCACTCTCTCATTGCTTGTATACTAATGTTTTTTTACTTAGGTTCTACTTGGTCCTTTTTGCCTTATGTATGATGATTATATATGCATCATTAGTCATTACATGGAAAGTCGAGGGCGAACCTAGTTGTGGAACTGATTCTGATTCGGCTTACTTTGAGACATATCTTGATGATAGTGGAGATTATAGAATATTAGAAGGTAATTATTGTCCTGGTTATGATTGGTCATATCAATCGACCCCGGCGTACGCTGGTAGTAAAGACTTCAAATATTCCATACCTGCAACGCCAGTGAACTGCACTTCACCAACATATGTTGATTCCTATGGTGGCCATATTGGATTTGCATTAAATGGCGTTCCAATCTTTGCTCCATATGATGAAGACGGTAGAGACGCCATCGATTATGAAAACGAATCATTTGATCACTGCGGAGGTCACGTGAAAGATAAAACATCAGTTATTAATACATTAGTATTTTGGGAGCATCCGCCAGGACGGTATCACTATCATTCTATGCCAGGTGATCGTTACCCTGATGATCATTCAGATGATGCAAATTTAGATTTTGACTTATGCTCGGACGTCACTGACTGGTACACCGAAGCTGACAGCGACCACTCTCCTATTGTCGGCTTTATGATCGATGGATATGCCATCTATGGACCGCAAGGTGCTGATGGTGATGTTCCAAGCGACCTTGATGAATGCGGGGGACATGCAACAGGTACATTACTAACTTACTAACTCATGACTATTCATACTACCTCATCCACAGCCACTCACTGTTTCAACTGTCCAGATTTAGGGTTTTATCATTATCATTTTTCCTCGTTATTCCCGTACTCCGTTGCGTGTTTATGGGGTCAAATGGACGGATCCGTCAACCACAAAATAAGTAATTCTGCTGACTGCGTTGTTAGCGATATTCAATGGAGTTACACCAACGATGACAGTCTGGGGGACTACTCACTGAGCTACGGCAGCGACGAAAATGCATCGCAAACGTACTTCACCATTATTTTGTTCTTACTCATGACTACTCTGACGTTGATATACGCGTTGAAAGAGTTTTATCTATTTTTAATGCGAGAAAAGAGGCTTTTGGACAGTAATCGCGGCGGGTTTCGAGCTGGCAGTCGAGGAGGAATCACCTCCGTGGTCCCCGTGGTCTCCGGCATCCCCGCGGGCATCCCGGTGGGACACTAGTACTGATAGATTTGCTGTTTGTTTGTATATCTTATGTACATCTGTGTTCGCCATCCTATCGCTTCTTGCTGCTGCC
>JACCDO010196166.1_pt1 | contig 11192 bp, 10 predicted proteins | sample 7446101 | NCBI WGS metagenome assembly JACCDO01 (sample SAMN15323440, study PRJNA562643) | freshwater metagenome | isolation source: river surface water | place: USA:Blue River Watershed | collected 2017-08-16
AATTATTTTTTCAAATAATTTTCGATATTGCTATCAGATAAAGCTTCTACAGGTGAGCGGGAGAGATGAAGAAGAATCTCCTCATCTGAATCTCCTTGAAGATAGGCCCTGGTACTTGATCTTTTGGGGCCAAACTTGTCCCCTTTTTTTAGAATCCATCCCTCTTCAATAAGAGATTTTCGAATGGAGCTTGATGATGAATAGGTTGAAAGGATGACATCTTTTGAGGAATATTTTTTTAAAAGCCTAAACCACTCCCTGGTCCAAAGAGTCGGATTTTTTTTGGGAGAAAAAGCATCTTGATAAATGGCATGAAAGGTTGTTGGAAACTTCTCAAGATATTTTGGAAGACTCACTCGAGCATCGCCAGCAATGATTGTGAGGGTCCATTCATTTTCCTTCACTTCATAAATGTAATCCTCATAAAGCTTATAGGTTTTTCCCTGAAGCCACCATTTTATTAATTCATGATCAAGTTCAAGACTGATAAAATGCCAAGGGTGCGAGGACTCTTTTAAAGTTTCTCTTGTTAATTCGAAACCAAGGCCCGTTCCAAAACCAACTTCTAAAATAACAAAAGGATTTTGAGTTTGAATTCTTTCAATAATCTGGCAACCCTTCACGTAATGAAGAAGTGTTTCTGATTTAGCCCCACTCGTTGAGTGGCAGGCCTCGTTGAATTCTTTTGAAAAAAGAGTGAGTGACCCATCCTCTGTTGTCACCCACTCATGATTAGATAATTTTGAGCTCATTTATTGAAGCTGGGCCTGATGGGTTTCTTCTTCAAGCTTCATTTCCATCTCATGGCCATTCCAGTTCATAAAAATTTCACCTTCACCCAGATCTCCTTCAAGAATTTTTTTCGATAACGGACGAGTCACCACTTTCTGGAACACACTATTAAGGGGTCTTGCTCCAAATTGGAAATCAAATCCTTGATCCGTCAGAGTTTGGTAAGCAGACTCCGAAAGAGTTAGGTGCACTTTTTTTGATTTTAATCTTTCATTTAAAAGTTTTACCTGCTTATCGATAAGCTCTTTCATCACACTCTTATCAAGGGCCTTATAATTTAACACGGCATCCATTCTTCCTAGGACCTCGGGCTTAAAATCCTCTTTCGGATTTTTTGAATTTGAGGTCATAAGAATTATGGTATTTTTAAAATTAATCGTTCTCCCCTTATTATCCGTTAGCCTTCCATCATCAAGGATTTGAAGTAAGATATCTGCAAAATCTGGATGAGCTTTTTCAATCTCATCAAAAAGAACTACTGAATAGGGTTTTCTTCGAACCGCCTCAGTTAATACACCCCCCTCTTCGTAGCCCACGTATCCCGCAGGAGCTCCGATGAGTTTTGCCACCGAGTGCTTTTCAGAAAATTCAGAAAGATCAAATCTTACGATATTATCTTCTGAATCAAAAAGGTACTGAGTTAAGGCCTTTGCTGTTTCTGTTTTTCCCACCCCAGTAGGTCCCAAGAGAAGAAAAGATCCAAGAGGTCTAGTTTCATCTGAAAGACCCGCGTAGCTTGCGATAAGGGTTTCAGCGATTTCATGAAGTGCTTCATTTTGGCCAAAGACTCTTTTTGCTAAGAAATCCTCTAGATTTAAAATCGCATCTTGTTTTGATTTTAAAATCTTCTCCACAGGGATTCCTGTTTGACGAGAGATCACTTCGGCGATGTGTTTTTTACCAAGGACCCAAGCATGCTCAAAATTTGAAAGCTCTTTTTGAGTTTCCGGCATAAGCATGTATTTTATTTTAGAAGCCTCTTCGTAGTTTTGATTTCTTTCTGCGGTTTCAAGTTGAAATTGCAAACGATCTAAACGGTTTTTAATTTCGGCCACCTTTTTAAGAGAAGAAATTTCTTTCTCCCACAAGGCCTTTCCTTCATTAAACTTTTTTTGAAGCTCATCAATTTCTTTTTTAAGATCTTGATTATTTTTTTCCATCTGAGCATAGATCTTTTTCGACCGAAGCTCTCCCTCAAGCTCAACAAGCCTTGCTGGCATCGCCTCGGCTGAAAGCTTTAAAGCAGAAGAAGATTCATCCAATAAATCAATCGCTTTATCTGGAAGATTTTTATCCGTAATATACTGATCACTTAAAAAGACAGCATTATAAACCGCTTCATCAGAAATTTTTATCCCGTGGTGAGCTTCCATCTTGGATCTTACCCCCATAAGAATCTCTACTGAATCCTCTTTACTTGGCTCATTCACCGGAACACTTCGAAATCTTCTCTCTAAAGCTGGATCATTGAGAATATATTTTTGGTATTCATCTTGTGTTGTCGCCCCAATGCAATGAAGCTCCCCACGTGCGAGTGCCGGTTTTAAAAGATTGGCCGCATCCATCGCCCCATCAGTTCTTCCAGCTCCAACGAGTTGGTGAATTTCATCGATAAAAAGAACGACTTCTCCAGATTTTGATTTCACAAATTTTAAAAGATTCTGAATTCGCTCTTCAAAATCTCCTCTATACTTTGTTCCGGCCATTAATGATCCCATCTCAAGGGAGTAAACCGTTTTCCCTCGAAGAACATCTGGAACCTGACCTTTCACAATCTGTTCGGCCAGGCCTTCAACGATCGCCGTTTTACCAACTCCCGCAGGACCAACGAGAACTGGATTATTTTTTGCTCTTCTTCCAAGGATCTCAATTACTGCGCGGATCTCTTTTGTTCGTCCAATCACTGGATCAAGTTTTCCTTTCAGGGCCTGCTCATTAAGATTAATAAGAAACGATGGGATCTCAATTTCTTCCGTTGGTTCAGAAAATTTATTGTAATCAACTTTAAGATTTGGAAAAAATTTTGGAAGAAATTTTAAAAGATGCCTTTCCCCGACTTCAGGTTTTCCCTGTTTCGCTGCTTCACTTGAAGCAAGGGTGAGCCATTCTTGAAGTTTCGTTGATGGCCTAATTTGTTCAAGATTAATGTCACCAGAAGTTCGTGGAAGTTTATCAAGAAGAGCTTCAACTTCTTTTTGATTACCACTCATGACTTTTGAGACATAAGAAGATTTATTAAGTATAAGCCCCCATAAAAGGTGCTCTGGCGAGAGTTCTGTATTTTTTCTTTTTATCACCTCAGACTGGGCAATATCTAGAGAGCCTAGAACCACTTGATCAAACTTATTCATAAATCCCCCTCATTAAGGTTTATCTATTATCTAAGATAAGTTCGACCTGAAAAAGGTCAAGATTTTCCAGAAGAAATAATTTCAACTCGCTTCATTTCCCCTAAATCTTTTACTAATTTTGTTTGAATCTCATCCCCAGATAGGAGGGCTTCAAGGCTTTTTATTTGATCTTTATTAAGATTTCTTTTTAAAAGCTGATACCGATCATTTTTTTCTTTATGACAAACTTCCCACTCAAATGAAAATTTAGTTTCAGGAAAAACTCTGATGATTCTTTCTTGAGTTTTTGAATAATTATTTTTGGAAAAACCAGCTATCGTTAGAGGCATATTTCTTCGATCTTTTTTGGCCATTTGACTAATCCGCTCTATATCAGGATGGTGCCTTACCTGGATATATTGGTGACACCAATCTGAATCACTACCTTTAAGGGGACATTCCTCTTCATGGGGGCATGGATAAAATTGACTAAATCCAAGCTCTTTTAATTTGCCTCTTAGGACTAAGATCTGTTTAAAAAAATCTTTTGTTCCTGGTTCAATAAAAAGAATATGCTTGGGCCTAATCACTTCGATCAAACTCATCGTTTCTTCACATCCAATTTCATTCGAGGAGTGCCCAAAAAGAAGAAATGAATCTTTAATTTCCACCGCTTTAGTATGCTGAACTAAATTGACATTGGGATAAAAGGCCTTAAAAATTTCACTTCCCTGCTCTTTCATAAGAGAGGAGATTTCAATCTGAAAAAAATCTAATTTTTCTTCTCCTAACCACTCCTTCATCGCTATGCTAAAGGTTCCTGGTCCTGCTCCAAAATCCACGAAGGGAGAATGACGAATATCTTTTAAAAACTCAGAAGGAAGCCTTTTAAAGACCTCAGCAAGCTTTGGAATATTGGTTAGAAGATAAAAAGCAGTATAAGCAGAAACAAGTCTTGGATCTTTTAGGTAATCTCCTATCTGATCTCGATTTTTAGTAAATTTATCAGATAATTCTTGAATAGAACTCACTAATTCATGATCAGATTTAAACTGATAAAGCAGATGAGGCCTAATGGATTCAAGATTCATATCTGATCCTTAAGGGAAAACTCCTTTAAAATGGCTTCTGAAATAGGATCTTTTAAAGACCTCTTAGGAAGACCAATCCAATATTTTTGATCAAGAGGGATATTCCCTATTTTATGAAGTCGTCCTGCCCTTACCCAAGATTTCACCGTTTTTTCTCCTAAAATTACAAGACCAAGACCCTGAACTGCGAGCTCCTTAATTAAGGCGGTATCAGGAGCTTCAGCGACAATATTTAAAATGATTTCTTCAGAGAGAAAAAATTGTTCTGTATCTTGTCTTAGTGGATGTCCTAGAGGGGAGACAATAAAAGGAGCATGAGAAAGAGATTTAGGAAAATTTTTAGTGTACTTTTTAAATACTTCAGCTCCCCAGATTCCAAGTTTTTCACTCCCAATGGTGCGATAAAAGATGGTTCCTCCAGAATGAGAAAGCTCTTTATCAACAATAATAAAATCTAATTTTCCCGAAGAAAGTCCCTCAATAAGATCGTTAGGATCATCTTCAATGATCTTAATTGTTACATCAAAATTTTTTTTAATTTTTAGAATTGTTGAAGCAATAATGGCCTTAGGAACTCCTTCCTGAACGCCGACGATAAATTTCCTGTTGAGTGAAAGTTCCCCTCTCTCTAAAACACTTAGTAGTTCATTACCTTTAGAGAAAATTTCTTTGGCATATTTTAAAACAACTCTGCCTCGATCATTAAGAAATAATCCCCTATTTCTTCTTTCAAACAAAACGCCAATATTATCTTCAAGCTCTTTAAGCTGTGAACTTAACCCAGGCTGGCCTGTTCTTAACACTTCAGCAGCTTTTGAAATCGATCCAAGTTCGGCGATCTGAAGAAAATAGTAAAGGTGGTGATAATTAAGCCATTTCATAACAAATCTCTTTGTATATAATTTTTCAATATGTTCGAAAAATATTATACATAAAAGCTTATGTATACAACAAATTGATATTTTATGATTGAACTATTGTCTAACCAAAAGACCTAACTACAGGAATAATCAGATCGAATTTCTTCCTCTGCATCTATGCAGTGAAAGAGGGATTTTTTAAGACTACTCTCAACCCGAAGAAGCATGGCCTCACAATCTTGAGAGTCCATAATGAAGATGGTCGCACTTTCTTGTTCACCTATTCGAAGCCCTTGAATAAAGCTTTGGCAATCTAGAACAACTGTATCAGGCAAATTTGTTCTTAGAACAAAACTCCTATCCATATCACCATCAGGTGACATTTTTGAGACTTTGATTTCTTCTCCAAATGAATGAAAAGTACCACATAAGATAAGCAGGATTAAAATGTGTTTCATGTTGTCTCCAATGAATGATTCATCGGAGACTAAGAGCATTAAACTAAGAGGGAGTTTAAAACCAAATCAAGCGGGGAAATTTTTGCCTACAAATAAAAAGGCCCCCAAAACAGGGGGCCTTAAAAGTTATCTTTTCTTAATATCAATGTATTCGTTTCGAGTATCACCTGTGAAAATCTGACGAGGTCGGCAGATTTTAAAACCGGCCTGTTCCACCATCTCTTTCCATTGTGCCATCCAACCAGGAAGACGTCCTAGGGCAAACATCACTGTAAACATATTGGTTGGAATTCCAAGAGCTCGGTAAATAATCCCAGAATAGAAATCCACATTAGGATAAAGTTTTCTTGAAACAAAATACTCATCTTGAAGAGCAACTTCCTCAAGCCCCTTAGCAATATCAAGAAGAGGGTCTTTAACTCCTAGTTTTAATAAAACTGAGTCACAGGCCTTTTTTATGATTTTCGCTCGAGGATCAAAATTTTTATAAACTCTGTGGCCAAAGCCCATAAGTCTTGAAGATGAATTTTTATCTTTCACTTGAGCAAGGAATTCTTTGTAACCTAAACCTGATTTTTGAATTTCCTCAAGCATCTCTAGAACAGCTTGGTTCGCTCCTCCGTGAAGGGGTCCCCATAGAGCATCAACTCCAGCTGAAATGGTGGCAAAGATATTTGCTTTAGATGATCCAACTAGACGGACTGATGAAGTTGAACAGTTTTGCTCGTGATCGACATGAAGAATGAGAAGAACATCTAAGGCCTTCGCCACTTCTTTGTCGACATTTTTATTACCCGTCATCATATGAATAAAGTCAGAGCAGTAATCAAGATTTTTATCCGAGCGAACAAAATCTTTTCCTTGAGAATGCCTGTAAGCATAAGCACTCATAATTTTAACCTGGGCCATGAGTTGAGCGATGGCCTCATCTTTTTGCGAAGGATTAAGATCTTGCGCACAAAGATCATGATAGTAAGCAGAAAGTGAAACGATGTTTGAAGAAAGGATCGCCATAGGATGAGCATCCTTTGGAAATGCTCTAATCATCGTTTTAATTCCTTCAGGAACATCTTCAAAAGAAGCTATTTTTTGCTCAAATGCCTTAAGCTCAGATTCTGTTGGAAGCTTCCCGTAAAATACAAGATAAGATGCTTCAAGAAATGATGATTTCTCTGCGATCTCCTCAATACTATAACCTCGGTATTTAAGAATCCCTTTTTCACCATCAAGAAAAGTAATAGCAGATGTACACGCCCCTGTGTTCATGTAACCAGAATCCAGAGTGACATAACCAGTTTCTTGACGCAGTTTTGTAATATCGATTGATTTCTCTCCCTCAGTCCCAGTGTAAACTGGTAGTTCGAAGGTTTTATCTCCTAGTACAAGTTTCGCCTTTTCAGACATGGTATCTCCTTAAAATAAAATTGGAATGATCGATGATAGATAAGTGCCGGGTATCATAGTACATCATCCATCATCTGTCTAAATATCTTAGTGAAACGCTCATCGGAATAGTGGTGCAAAAACATTAATTAATCTTTAAAACAGAATCTTTTTGACACCAAAAGGAGACAAAATCACACCAATTTTCCCCTCTAAGAGTGGCATAGTCCTTGCTTTAGGCAATGCAAATTCAAACAAGAGGTTTGGGTCTAGAATAAGGAGAACGTATGATAAGATCCGTTTCAAAAGTTGTATTGGCCTTGATTTTAACTCTTATTGCCCCGAGTGAAACTTTTGCTCAATGGCAAAATTCAAATGAGATCACAGAAAGGGTTCAACAGTCCCTAAGATCCGGTGAGACCCTCAAAGTACTGGATTGGCTTCGACTCAGCCCCTCAGAAGAAGAGGATCTTATTATGTTAAAATTTCAGTTAAGATCTCTCACACAAAGATCGACGGAAGTTTCTTTGTTTGATCGTGGAAATGTGGTTGATCAAAAAATTCTTCGCTCTACTTACCCAGAGGAGATCACTTTTTCTCTCTCTCCATCAATCCAGTTAAGAACTCTTCGACTTTTTACGCAGGGAGAGGTTTTAGTTGAATCTATCACTGCCGTTTTAAGACCCTCGTACTCTGATTCAAGATCAATTCGACAAGTTTTCCCGGAAGAACTTGTTAGAATCCCGATCCAACGTTTAGTCAGAGGCAGTACTCGGTTCAGGCTCGCAGAACTTGCCAGCTCACTTCAGGCCATTAGTCTTCTCGGTGCAGAGGTAGAAAGAGTTGTTGTGATGGCACAAGGTCATAGAGGTTTCTCAACCGCCCAGGTTATTATTGATGGAAGAGCTGAAAGTACTCCAGAAACTCTTTCTCAATATAATGAACAAACCCCAATTCGTCTGGGCCGCTTTGAATTAATTAATCAATCCATTGATATCCAGATTCAAGGAGAAGTTTTTATTGATTCAGTGCTAGTTAAAGTTGGTCAAGTCAGAAGATCTCGCCAATATGAAACACAATCGAATCAAGAGATCAGAATTGAACAACTTCTTGGGCCTGGTCGAGTGATAGAATTAGGAAGATATTTTCCTAGAACTGGATCTCACCTTGAAGCTCTTACGGTCAGAGTTCAAAGTTTTGATCACAGAGGTGAACTTGAGCTGACAACAAGCAGAGGAGAAATCATTTCGGTCTCTTCAGTTGGTATCGGAGAGCAAACAGTTGAATTCTATATCCCTCAAGGATTAAGCCTTCAAGAGCTTCAATTAAGATCTTGGTCAAACATCAGAGTTGAATCCATAAGAATAGAAAACTCTAGATATTCTCATCGTCGTCATTAATCTATCCGAGGGAGCAGAATTTACTTCTGCTCCCTTTTTCTTAATTTCCATTTGATAAATGTCTCTGAACTAGATAAAAGTGATTCAAAAAAATCAAAGGATCATCGCTTGAAATTTAGTTCTCCATTAAAAGAAGGCATCATTCTAAAAAGATACAAAAGATTTTTAGCGGACGTAAAAATTGATCACGAAACCATCACTGTTCACGTCCCAAACACCGGAAGCATGGAGACTTGTTGGCAAGAGAACTGGAAATGCGCCATTAGTAAATCTTTGAATCCCGACCGCAAGCTCCCCTACACCCTTGAGATGACTCATAATCAAACAACTTGGATTGGGGTCAACACAAGTAACGCCAATAAACTGGCCCATGAGTGGATATCCAATCACTTCATTACTGAATTAAAGGCCTATGAAGAAATCTTTCCTGAAAAAAAAATTGGTGAAAGTAGAATTGATTTTTACTTAAAAGGCAAAAATCTACCCGATTGTTACGTAGAAGTTAAAAATGTGACTCTCATTCACGAGGGCCTGGCCCAATTTCCAGATGCCATCACCACAAGAGGTCAAAAGCATCTCCTAGAGCTCATAAAACTAAAAAAGTTGGGTTATAGGGCAGTACTCTTATTTGTTATTCAAAGAGAGGATTGCCATCAATTTTCTCCTGCCACCCACATTGATCCTGAATACTCAAAACTACTCAAAGAGGCCTTTGATCAAGGGGTCGAGATTTTATGTTACCAGGCCAAGCTTTCAGGGGATGAAATAAATTTTGGAAGACAAATCCCTTTCCTGCTAAAATAATCTTCATGATTAAATTATTCGCCACGATCAAAGATAATTATCTCAAGCTTAGACCCGCTCGTAGTGGAGAAATTCAAACAAATCCCTTTCTTTGGGAAAATGAGCTCTCTATTGAATTTACAACTGAAACAAACTTCATGATGTACTGGACATCTCTCCTACCAGATTTAGATCCTCCTGAAGCAAAGGCCTTAGTTGATTTAGTTTCCGCTCGTTATCCATTAGCGGATGAATACCTAGAACTCAAACAAAAATGCCCGGAATTAATCTTTAATGACCCAAACCCAGAGTGGGTTTTTTACGGTGGAAGTTTTAATCCCTGGCATCAGGGTCACCAAAATTGCTTAAATCTATTACCTCCAAATAAAACTTGTATCATTACACCAGATATCAACCCACAAAAAGAAAATCCTAGCTTTGAGCTTATTCCTAAAATTCTTAATATAAGTTCAAAATGTCGATTAAGAGATCACCAATTCCTTTGCCCAACTTTTTTAAATCAAAATAAAAAAAATCCAACTATTAATTGGGTCAAAAAAATGAAACAACTCAATCCAGAGAAGAGTATTTCACTTTTGATGGGATTTGATTCTTTTTATAATCTTCATACATGGTTTCAATATGAAGATCTTTTAAAGAATTTAAAAGCAATTTATATCGTTTCAAGAATGGAAAATGAACAAATGCAGCTTGAGGCGAATCAAAAAATTCAGATGATCAACCCTAATCTAGAATTAATTTTTCTTGGAAGACACTCTGATGAGGACATGTCTTCAACCAAATTAAGAGATAAAAAATAAAAAGGGAGGCCTAGGCCTCCCTTTATGAATGATTCTAATTATTTTATTAGTACCAGCAGCAATAATTTGCATCACAGTAGTAATATGGATATCCGTAGCAAGTTTCGCCACAGTAATAAACGCTATAACCACATGTTTGAGTATTGTAAGTTGATGTTGTTGTTCCACCAACAAGAACTGCAGCAAGAACAAAAAGAATCCCTACACCTAAAAGGACATTCCCTCTTCCGTTCCAAGAAGCTCCTGCACTGTAAGACTTTTCCATTGTTTCAACCATATATTTTGAAGCATCTGCTGAAGTCATGTTGTTGATTGAAATCATAGAAAGTGCAGTTTCCATATCTTTTGCAACTTTTTGATCTTTAACTTCAGATTTTACAAACGCCACGAATTCAGCATGAGTTAGACCTTTATTCATCATTTCTCTTACAGATTCATTAAAAGTACGAACTTGTTTCTTATAAAAATTCTGATCCTTTTGATCCCACTCAACATTCAAAGAATAGTTAAGTTCATCAAAAGCGGCCTTAAGACCAGAATGAACAGAAGCCTGAGCTGAAACAGTAAACATAGAAAGAATCATCACGAAAGCGATCAATTTCTTAAACATATTGCCTCCTAAAAGCAAAAATATAACTTAAACCGAAAATAACAAGGCCGAAATCTCTCCGACAAGTAAAATGATCAGGTGTAAACTTTTTACTATTTTTCTAAGAAAAATGGATTCATTTTGACCCCAAATTAAAGCCCCTTGGAGTTTAATTTCTTTAGAATCTTAAGTTTATCCACAAAAGGCGCCTTACATTTTAACTCGCAGGTCTGTAAGAGTCCCTCAATGAGCTCCACTCGAATACTCGAATTGGTGGTTAACCTATTTCTTAGTTCATACATAAACTCAACCCCGATATCATCCCCTACTATTTTTTTCATCTCCCAAAGAATCCCAAAGACAAAATCAGTATTGGCATAATCAGTGGTTTCAAATTGAAGGAGATAAGATTGCTTGTTTTCAGCATCTTTTCCTCCAAAAGTATTGTACTTTTTAATGTGTGTCGCTAATTCAGGTGAGTCAGCAATTTGGGCAGCGAAAAAATCCGCCATCCCTTCAATGACTGCAGAGGAATGCGAGAGGATTAGTTTGTCAGACAAGGCCACGTGGGCAAACTCATGGTAAATAATTTCAGGTACAAGAGCTGAGTCTAACCAGTACCACTTACGCTGAAAAAGTTTAGTTATAGGGTCATACAGTTGATAGGCCACTTCTAAAACCACAC